>ENA-UOTZ01000228-UOTZ01000228.1-compost-metagenome-genome-assembly--contig:-NODE-228-length-47610-cov-65.527318_pt1 | contig 47610 bp, 28 predicted proteins | sample MGYA00238144_ERZ746983 | MGnify/ENA primary metagenome ERZ746983 (study PRJEB28759, sample SAMN06268863) | compost metagenome | isolation source: single cell | place: USA: California, Emeryville, Joint...
TTAATCTCTCTTGAAGCCTTTTTATTTCTTCTCGAAGTAGCAAGTTTTCCTATTGAACTGTTAATTGAAAAGTTAGCGCAGAAGAATAACTCTATCATCAGCTCTGAGGCGATCGGTCAGCTGTCTCCTCAAGCTAGAATTTTCTTCTTCCAAACTTCGGATTCTTTCAAGCTCTCTCTTTTGTGTGATTAACTCAGCCTCGCGGCATTTAACCTGAAGAGAAATTATTTGCTGTTCAAGCGCTTTCTTTTCTTTGTCGAAGCTATCCAATAATTTATGATTTTCCTAACATTTTTTCCTTGATGAGTGAGTTATTTGAGAAGCACGTTTACTTCAATAAGTGCTCTCTCAGATTCCTTAACCTTTTTCAATTCTCTCTTCATTTCCTGAAATTCGACATAAAGAATCTGGCTATCCTCATCTGCTTGATCCATCGGCCCACCGAAACGATCACTGTAAAGCTTTTTTGGTTTCTCCTGAAGTGAAGACCATACATTTAATAAAAAAAACAAAAAAAACAAAGGCCCCTCACCTCATAGTTCAAAGTTCTGAAACTTCTTTGTGTCGCATTACCTATCCCCTGCATATTTTCTTTTCTATTCATTGAAGAAAGGGTCGTTCTTAGCTTACGGCACACAGATAATTTCATTGATTTTACCCATCCGATATAAATGAAGTCGCGTATTGAGGACGATAGCTGGTCATAGCTTTCACACCGAGCTGTGGGCTCTTCAAGCCTAACGAGCCCTCTTGAGCATAAGTCGGAAGCGCAGTGCTCTGTTGCTCGCTAAAGCTCTGTGCAACATCAACCAAAGGAGCAGCACCACCACGCTCACTCAGCAGACAATTCGCGCTGATATTTGTTCTTAATGTCTCCAGTTGTTTTTCTATGCCCTCAGCATCGAAATCATCAGTTCTCGCATACTGCTTGGAGCGAAGACGAGACCTTGATCTTTTTTTCGCAGACGCGCTATGTTCAGCTGGCACATCAATAGAAATCCCAAGTTCACTATCCAAATTATGTTTTATCTTTAGAAGACTTTAAATGAATGAATGTACTCTTGAAGTTTCCGATTAGCTCTTCTTCTTTCAATGAACTCTTTTTCAGTTTTGTGGAGTTCTTTCTCTACTTCCACTAGCGTCGCTCTTCTCTTACTATGCTCCTTATCATGCCTGATCAAGTTAGTGTGTCGATATGTTCATCTCTTTACTTTTCTGAATCAAGATCAGTAGTGTACAAAGTCTCCGTCATTAGTCTGTTAATTATCGATTGAAAAATTTTAAATCCTTACACTAATAACAAACCCAATACGGCAGAAAAAAATTTCTCAATGCGATGAAACTCAATGCAAAAAATTACGACAACTAACAATCTTAGTAGTAATAATGGCATTGAGTGCTTATTATGATTGATTATATATTCAACAACAACAAAGTGCCCACATCATCTGTGTTTTGCTGGGAAAATTGTGATTTTTATTTTCAAGGAGGATCAGATTTGTCGATTTTCTAATGATATTTCGTTCTTTCATTCCCACTGAAGCACCGACGCCCTCCCTTGAGTAGCAAATGCAGGTATCTTATAAAATCGTGAATTCAAAAGATATTTAAATAGCCGACCGCAAATAAAATAATTATTTCGGAGCCTCCTCTGATTTAAATGTTCCAATATTTCTTTTCCCAAGGCGGAAAAGCCTTTGCAAAGTAAAACCACTTTCATTCTATCCCTATTTCTGATATGATCCCATTACCTCTGAAGGAGCGGCTCAAAGTTTTTCTCAACAGCCAAGCCTCCAAAGACTTTATACTGCAAAACAAGCATTACAAAGAATTTTGGAAAACTTGTCTACGAGTAAGTCACGCGTTATACTCTGTTCATCAATTGACTGGTGCAAAGGAAAGGGCTGTCGAAAGGAGAGGCGATTTCTAAGTATACATCGTTGATGAGCTTAAACAACCAAATTGCATTACTTGATGCAGGACTTTCTACTTATCTTGCGGCGGTTGTTGGTACCAAAATTACTTTCAATTGTGAATTGATCTCATTCTATCATTAGATCCATTGGAAGAAGATAGCCTGTAACTATCCTTGTTATTATTTTTTCTCGATTCATCAATTTACAAAAACTTTTTGTCCTGCTTATCCTCCATCTCGCTCTTCTTTGTGTCTTACTTCTCTTGAGTTGTTATTATTTACTCGTTGTCTTTGGCTAATTGTAAGAGTTTGGCAACTTGGAATAAGGAAAGTCACACAAGACTGCATACAACGAGCACCAGTACAGTAAATTGTGGTGGAATCTGAAGCAAGCACTCAAGAAGACCGGTCTGAAGAGCAGTATAACTAGGAAAAAGAAGGAGTATCTATGAAGGAAGTAATGCATCAAGTTTTATGAGAATTCGATTTATCTATAAATGATTTTACTGTTGGTGCTTTCAGACTGATTTGCTTCTGCTTCTATGCAATTTCTATCAAACATATTTGGAAAAAAAACGTCGTAGGTTGAGGTAATATTGTATTTACAGAGAAAACCTTAAGTAAATTTGCTCGAATAGTAATATATTGCGTTCCTAGTTATATCAAGACGCTATTGCCATAATAGAAACCTTTCCTAGCGAACGACACTTTAATTGATTAGCTGGAGGCAATAGCCATATAATAAAACAATCGGAAATTGAATTAACAATAAGTAGTGGATGTATGATCGCACTTTTACATATTAGTTCCAACGGTAAGAATTACTAGGACAGTATACGGGTTGCAACTAATGCGTTATGAACTGAGATACATCTTGGTAATTATTGGGAAGAATTGAATTTATTTCTCGGTTATGCAAATATCTTTTCAGTTAAATAAATATAATACATATATAGTAAGTAAAATAGGAAAATATGAAGTTCAGTTTGTGCTCTTTGAGCAGCAAACGATGTCAAAACATTTATTCACCAAAAATTCTTTCAAATTGAGAAAAGGTCATCACCGAATTTTTGCACCCAATAAATTTCATCAGACCTATCATTCATGGGTTAGAGAACCTCAAAATCTTTATCTATAATTACGTTCAGTTTCTTCCTCTGTACTAGCGATGCCAAAAATCGACATAACCTCACGAAGCTTCTCAGCATTTACGAACCCATCTCTAAAACAAATGAATTAATAATGAAAAAAACAAAATCAATTACTGTGTGTAATCGAAGAGCGAAAAGCATTGAAGCATCAATTCTGGGCTGCTTTCAAACTTTTGCATAAATTCCTCATAAAGCCGCTGAAACTCGTTAAAATCCATAGTCTGTTTCCTATGAGGGAACACCATGAACTCTCGACCACTCGGAGGAATTGCGCTATGACTAATCGAATGAGTTATTCCTGTGGGCCTTTCAGTATCGATAGCTCGAGCTTCTCTTTGTATATCCAAGACGCTTTGAGTAGACACTCTTGTAATTGAAGGTATCGGACGCAGTCGCGTCGGTGTCGTTTCAGTAGAGGTACGCTTTGATACGCTTCGGCTCTGCCGGCCTGGTTTCTTGCGCAATTTCTCTAACCCTTCTGGTTCGACTTTCAAGTTTGTAATGTCCGCTAGGGCGGTAGATTCATTTTTCTTTCTCAAGTCCTCAAATTTGCGAGAGAGTTTATTTATATCCACGGTCTTAATCTCTCCTGTGTTGTGCTGGTCGAGAAAGTTGTATATAATCCTGAGTTCAATCAAGTCCGGCGCTGTGGCATTGCTTTCCTGCATTCTACTGATCCGTTATAGTTTAAATTTTTTGGTCTTTTTATTGCTTTAAATTTGTTTTGAAAAATTGGACAACGAGCTTTTCGAAAGGCTACATAACTCATATGATCTTTAATCTCTTTTAATCTTCTCATCAACAGACACTAAACTAATTGAGAGGACATGGGGTCATGGCTTCACTTCTTTTTTATTGCGAGAAGGGATTTTCAACCAATTATATCAAACCAAATCGCTCGGACATTAAGCATATAAAATTACAATGGCAATACATATATGACTACATTCTAAAACTTATCAAAAGGAGCTAAAGGTGGTAAAGGCAGAGTAATCAATTTTCTTCTTCGGAGCAGGTTTCCCTTGGAAAGGATCGTCATCCCAGGCTTGATCAAAACTGCTAATAGGTTCAGTTTTCTTTGCCGGAGCAGGCTTTTTGATTGTCTCACCAGGAAAATCGCCAAAAGGATTCACCTCGATAGGGGTATTGTGACTTTTACCGCTCAGATTTGCATAAGGATCAATCTGCTGCTGTGGAGGCGTCTGTCGGCTGTTGGCTCGTCCTCTTTGCGGATAAAACGATTTTTCATTTTCAAATATCCCAAGAGAGTCCTCAAGCATCGCAGGCTTCAGATCGAAACTATCAAAATTCGCAAACTCGTTCTTGAAGTCGCCGTCGAAGTCAGCATCAAAGTCCACCTTGAAGATTTTGTCGAAATCTTTATCATTATCCTCCCCAGCCTTCTTATTACTCTGCGGATTTCCCGCTCGAGCTGACCCTTGTACGCCACCCGTAACTTTTACTTCTTCTTTCTTTGTTTCCTGAGTGGCCTTGCCTACCTCTTCGCTGAGTTTAGGCTGGTGCTTAGTATCTATTGTCGTGAAGTTTTCTTTATCGAGATCAATTTCTTTCTTGACTGCCTTATTTTGAAGCAGTAGCTTTTGTTCTTCTTTGATTTTATCGAAAGAAGTGTTTATGACTTCCTTCAGTGCTTTTAATTCCTTTTCAAGGAGGTCTGTTTCTTTTTGGTATTCCTGCTTCAAGTTCTCTTGTATTTCGAGAGCAGTAGTAATTTGTGTTGAATTTTCCGTGATTTGCTTTTGAATCTCGTGTTTTTTAAGCGTTAGTTCGCTCATCCGTTTTTTAAAGGCTGCATTTTCTTCATTGAGCTTTTTGAAAGCGCTCTCTTGCACCTCATTGATTTTTTGTAAATAATGGATTTGCTTTTCTTGCTGAGCCATGATCTCAAGATTTATCTCCCTAATAACCAGATTTAGAATGAGCCATACAAAATTAAGTTAATACTCTTCTAGTTTTTTGCTTCCTGCTGGAGTCAGAAGCACTGGTTTATTGAACGATGCAGTACTATCGACCATAGTACTTTTCTTTAAGTCAATTCTCTCGAAAGCTTGAGGCAGACATTAGCACGAAAGAAGGACAAGTAAAAATACCCTCAAATTTCGCAGAATCTTTTTTCCCTTGATCTCTTTGCACGTTTTGAACTGGAGGTTCTTTCTTTATAGGCTCATTGCTATTCAACGCCGAAAAACCGAAGTTTAGCGTTTGAGGCTGCGGCTCCGGCTTTGTCTCCACCTAATCATCATTATTCGATATGCCAACACTAATTTTTTACTATCTTAGGCTGTGGGGTCAGAATCGGCTTTTCCGGCTCAATATGAGTTGGTTTGGGAGTCGTCGTAGTAGCGTCATTAACCTTTTGCGCTTGTTGTTCTTGTTTAGCTGCTTTTTGTGAAGCGACCCATTTCGCCACAAGCATATCCTTTGGAGGAATCGTTTTCTTATAATTTTTCAGGAAAAGGTCCAAAGGTGCAGGCATCACAGTTGGCACCTCCATTCCGTTTCTAACCAACGCCATCAAATGAACAGCGACGATAAACTCTGCTTTATCCAAGCATCCTCTGGTTTCTGGATCACATAAGTTCCAAATCGTAAACAACGCTTCCCTAGGCAGGTTGCTCCTTGAAAATAGCTCTTTTGCTTCTAGTCCAGTGATCAAACCCTTCTTCAGAGTATCAAGACTATCGAAAAACCCTTCGTACTTTGCAAGTCTATCTTCAGGAATCGCGTACATCGATGCATCAGGACCTCCCATTGCAGTGTGCCCTCCATCTTTAACTCCCACTGAACTTGAGCTGTCAGACATAGAGAAACCTGCTCCTTTTGCACCCTCATCTTTTGGCTCTGGGTTCATTGGTTCCTCTAAACGCTTCTCCTGGACGGATTCAGGAGCCGTGAGTTTTGGCAGCGGCGCTTTCATATTGCAAATGATATTTTCTTTAGAAACCTCGATGTTATTTTGCGCATATGCGATTAATCTAAGACACACGTAGAATTCATCGCGATCTAGAGTTTCGTTGTCTGAAGATGCGATGAGCCAGATCTTTCTGAGTATTTCTCGGGATAATCCAGATCGTCGTAAAAAGGGAACTGCTTCTCTTCCGCTGATTTGTATTTCTTCACCAGGATTGGCTTGACTCCAGAGATTCGAGTAGTAACCTCTCTCTGTGTTCTCGAGTTTGACAAAAAGCCTTTGCTTTAGTGGGTCTTTGCCTTGCATAGGTGTTAGTTAATTTGTTAAGAAATAAGTTGAAGAGATTTTCTATATTTAACAAATTTGAAATTCGAATTAAACAATATTTAGCTAAAGGGTATCAAGCAGGGACAAAAACGATATGTGCTTAATGATAATTGCGTTTTTTTTCGATATGCAGAATCTTTGAAATCAGTTGAATCCAATGGTACCGTACAGATAAATGAATATATTTATTTGAAAGGATTCTTAAGAATCATGGGAAATAGGACGCTTAATATTGCTTCCACTTGTGATTATTGTCGTTGCTGGATACCTAAAATAAACCAATTCTGTGGATTAGCCTGTTGAATCAGCAAGACCTCTCTTAGAATTGATACTGAATGGCTTTGTTTTCGAGAGACACAGAGCATCCAAGTGATTATCTCTCATTGTTGCGATTTCATTCCTATGCCTGGTTTCGCATGTCGTCACTTCGAACTCCTTTTGTTTATATGCAGAGTTATTTGCATTTCAGTGCTATTGCTACTTGTTTCAGGATCCATCACATTAGTAGGGTAATATCCTTTTATCAAAAAATTTATAATTTTAACGAGAGCAATGTTGAATGGTCGAGTATGATTCCTCTGCTTGGAGCATGCCAAAAGACCAACAAACAGCCATACAACTATAGCTTCATACGTAGCAATGTGTTTTTGCTATCACTTGTACAGCGAAAATCCAATTCCTCAGTTCCAACAAATCAATCTATTCTTCTTCAATGCCCTTAAAAATGCTAATTATCAACAAGATAATCAAATTAGGAACGTTTAGCTATGACAAATTCTTCGCAATGTGCATCATTTCTAGTCTACTTATGTATGACGCTATCCACTATCCAATTAATAATTTTCAGAGAGCTGACAATCTAAAATAAAAATTATTCTGCCAGTTATTAGCTTTTTAATTTGTCAGTCATTGACTATTTTTGATAACTTATCGATTTCATTGAGTCGATTATCTGCACTGAAATGAATAAATACGAAGTGCTCGGTGTTGTAGGAGAAGGAGCCTACGGCGTGGTCCTCAAATGCAAAACCCGCGAAACTTTTGAGATACTTAAAGTTCACATTGATCTTACTCTTACCTTCTACAATACGTAGTGGCGATCAAGAAATTCAAAGAAGCAGATGACGACGAACACTCCAAGAGAAATATCCTCCGAGAAGTCAAGATTCTTCGAATGCTCAAGCATGAAAATGTTGTCGAACTGAAAGAAGCCTTTAGAAGGTACATTTTGCTCGTTAACGAGAGATAAAACTCACGGCACACTATGATGACTTACAATAGGAAAGGCAAAATGTATTTGGTTTTCGAGTTCGCGGAGCAAAATCTGCTCGAGGTCATCGAACAACAACCCAAAGGACTTCCTGTATGCTAACAATTCTCTTTGACACGTGATTAATTTAATAAATGCAGCCTGAATTGGTCCGAAAGTTCATTTACCAACTATGTAAGTCAATTAACTATTGCCATGAGCAAGGAGTTCTACACAGAGACATAAAGCCTGAGAATCTGCTGGTTAATTCGTAAATTGTCTTCGCTGCGACATGATTTATCTTACTCAACTTTGACCTGCAGCAAAGGAGTCTTAAAATTATGTGATTTTGGATTCGCGAGATCAATTCCAGCGTCAGGAGCAGGATTAACTGAATATGTCGCCACGCGATGGTGAAAAATCTGCTGTTTTGTATATCTCAATGTGGTTTAGGTATCGGCCTCCTGAGCTTCTGCTCAGCACGAACGACTATGGCAAAGCTGTCGACACATGGGCGATCGGATGCATTATGGGCGAGCTGACGGACGGCCAGCCGTTGTTTCCAGGCGAAAGTGAATTTGATCAGTTGCATGTCATTCAGAAAGTACTTTCTAGTCATGCTACGTCGTGCTTAACAACAGAAATGTGTGCACTAGATTCTCGGCCCGTTATGTCCAGCTCATATGGAACTATTTAAAAAAAGTCGAAGGTATCAAGGAAAGAGTTTTCCTGACTATTCAAGGCCAGAAACGCTTGACAAGAGATATCTTGGAAAGATGTCCAAGAAAGCGATATCGTTTATGAAAGCGCTTCTGAAGATGGACCCAAATGAACGACTGACAGCAGCGGAGGCACTTCGGCATCCTTACTTCGAAGGACTCCATGAATTCGAACAGGATAAATTAGGCAGGACTGATTTGAATAAAGATGTGAGCAAAAGGCCTGGTGTTCAGGTATATACTTTTTTCCTGAAAGCCATTCATTGCTTTTGGATTTAGTCTGAACATCTACAGGCAGAATTCACAAGTTCTTTGCTCAAAGGGCCTTCATCTGACGGAAATGTGGGTCTGGGCAAGGATTTCCTTGAAAAGTCATCCAGCACAACGTAAACAATTGTTTTTTTGCTGGTTGCTGAGAACTTCAAATTTTTTTAGTACACAGAAACCTATCTTCAACGAGAAAGGCGTGAATAAAAGCGTCGAAACAGCTTTTCAAAGAGATTCAATGATGAGGCTGATCGACGCCCAGAACTCTCATCGTTCAAGCAGTCTCAATAAAACTTCATATAAGAGCGTAAAAGACATTTTTTTGGGCTTCAAGTTACCTGTTCCTTCTTAATAGGGATTGGACTCAATGATTCAGCAAAAGTTCGGAGTTTCAAATAAATTCGGCGTTGGATCGCTCACAAGCCAATCCCAACAAGTACCTGAGGCGTTTCTTAAAACGCGCTATGATGGATCCCAGTACAGCTACCAACTCAAAGAAAGCATTCAAAATAAGTAATATGAAGTCAAAGTTTTCATCCTAAATAAGTGATAGAAACCGGATAGCAGATAAACTGAGAATTGAGAAGGTAAACTCAAAGCAATCAGGAGGTGATGCAGCCTTCATTGGTACTCCAAAGACGCATTAAATCATAACTTATTTGTTGAATTTTGAAGATACGGATGACCAATTCAGCAAAAGCCCGCCATTGATACTCAAGAAAACAGCTGAGTCGAACTCTCGCAAAGGGCAATTGCGGAAAGGTGCACCATATATGACTAGCATTACCAAAGAATCGTTTGATTTTCGAGTAAGCGCACCCGTTCAACGTTGAAACAATAATGTGAGTAGGAAAAGAGCTCAGGAAAATCGAAAATCGTTGATTTGAAGAAGTCACAAAAGCCATCCCACTACAACAAGACAGCAAGCAGAGGGTTTGGAGGATGGATGGACGTAAATAAATGAGGTGTTGCTTGTCATACTAAAGTTTTGTTATCTTAGGAAGGGGAGAATGGCGAAGGAAACTCTAATTCTCAGAGTCAATTGCCTCAGATAACCCTTAAATATAATGAATCGCTTAAAATGGTAATCACTATATCTTTCGTTTATTTTTTCCATTCAATAAAATAGGAAACGCGAGGAAATCATAGGCTCGAGCCATATCAACAACCCCACCCACCGCGCAAACAAAATGGCATTGTTCAAGTAAGCAGTTAACAGAGAGTTCATCATGAATTAATCATTTCCCATCGCAGTCATACACTAGTTCAGGAGCAGATGGAGTGAACGATTTTGATATCAAACATTCGACAACAACAACCCACATGCAACATTATTCATTTGGAATGTCCAATCAGCTCTGGACGTACAAACCTCAGCTTGCGAAAAGATAGGCGATGGTAATTGACAGAGATTAAATTCAAAAAATTATCAGCGCTATCGCACTAATTGTTAATTACAACAAAGCAAAATTTGGTTTTTGGAAAGTTTTTGTTTGGGACAGCTTTCTCAGTTTATTTATTTTATTTCGGTCATGACTGAAAATAGGTCTTTGATCTCTGTCTCAGATATATAACCCGGTATATACGTCCTGTTTTTAAATTTTTGAGGATTGGTATCTTTCATGTAAACCTTAATCAAAGGAGTCACATAATTTTCCTCTTCGTAAGATATCGTTAATATCTTATAACTAAGTTAGAAAAAGGCAGTCAGCCAAGAGCTATTTCCATCTGAATTCCTAATACTACAATGGTAAATCTCACTCCGCATATAGCTCAAATGGTTCCTATCAGAGGCTAACTCATAATGATTCTAATTAGATGTGCCAGTTTGTGGTATTTTTTTTATTAATATTGCTTTCTCATCGAAATTTCTTTATGATTTTACGAATCTAAATAAACTTATTTGTAGGCGGCAGTAACTACCATATATATAATGAGACAGCAAAACCCTCTATAATCGATCTTAAACTATTCCAGATACTTATTTCTTCTGAACAGTGAAGACTTCGATTTCTTCAACTTTGAAGTTGTAAGCGCCAGCGAGCCAGTTGCTGCTTCCGTTATTCACGTATTCAGTACAGGTATAACTGTAAGGGAAGTTGGAGTAGCTCGAAGTGTTGGTGTTACAGTTATCGCAGATGTAGAAGTCGTGACCACCACCGAAAGTTGGTCCGTATGAGGAGTAGCAGTACATGGCATTGCTCTCACTGCCAGCCTTGAGTGGATATTTGCCCTTCTTGTCAATGGAGAACAAGAAGGAGTTGTTTGTGTTTTGGTAATTGTTGTTTGAAGTCCAGTCTTTGTCGGTGAACGCACCGAAGACCTTGCCAAGGCTTGACTTGATAAGGACGACGGTTGGTCCCTTGTTGTTGCATTTCGTGTGGAACTGGTTGGCAGTGAAACCGTCCTTGCTTCCTCTGTAAATGAGTTTGAAGTTTGGTTTCGCCTTCTCAGAGACCCACTTGCGAAGGAGAGCGATGTCGCCAACTTTCTTCAAGATCTTTGAGTCAATGCTGGCGATACCGGCGAATTGCTCGATGTTGTTTTCGATATCGAAGCAATCGTCGAAGAGGTCATCGAGCTTGTCAGTGACTTTCTTCAAGAACTCATCGGTGGAGAGTTGGTTGGTGAAGATGCTGGTTGGGATAGCAACAGTTTGCTTCTTCAAGGCTTCAGAGAGCTCTTTAAGGCCTTTCTTTCCTTCTTCCATGGCCTTTGCCTTGTCTTGGTTGAGGAGAGAGGCGTTTTCTGCCATATCGTTATTGATTGATTTCAAGAAGTTTTCCAAGGAGCTGGTGCTATCGTGAGCGTTGATCTTTTCAACGAATTTAGGAAGATCCATCTCAGCGATATCATTGACACCCTTGTAGAACTTGTCGAGTTTGTTTCTGTATGTCTTGTAGTTGAATGCCAATGTCAAGACTTGGTCATCGAGTTGCTTGAGGAGCTGAACTCTCTTTTGTTCAATCAGCTTGGTGAACGATTCGGTGATCTGATTGAAAGCGGCATTGACCTTCTTTTTCTCAGCTTCAACGCAAGCGGATAGGTTTGCGGTAGCCTCAGCCTCCTTTCCGAGGAAGTCGGTGAGGTTGGTTGGAATCTCCTCGTTGGAAGAGGTGAGTTCCTTGACGTTGTTGTAGTGAGTAACGACTTTCTCAACGTAGTCCTTGAATTGGAGAAGTTTGGCTCTTTGTTCTTTGTCATCGTTGTTCATGATGCACTCGATACAGAGGAGAGGGTTTGGAAGACCTTCCTCAAGAGAGACACGCTGAATGGATTCTTCAGGGTGGATACGGCAAGGGAATTCTTTGACAGAGAGTTTGCTTTCCATCTCGGTAACTGTGAAGTTTTTAGATAATGATTATAAATTTGACAAGCATGTAATTTAAAGCTTGATTTTATATCTTTTCTGTTCACACAGCCTATCAGATCCAGCTATCAGTGTTTGACAAATTTGTTGGCAAGCTATTATAAGGATGATATCCGAGTCTTGAAAATAGATTCGAAAGTAATAAGTTGAAGATGATGCAGCTTAAGTACTCCCAATAAGAGGCTTTATGTAGAGTTAAATAGTGTTAGTGCCCAAACTGTTGTGATTTTATGGGATAGACATTATTTTTAACATAATTGCTTGGTATCGAGTCAGTAGGTATCGAGCGACGCCGGAGCATGTCAACTATCCATAACCAACGCTCCTTGTGTAGGAAGAGGTTGGTTGGGTGATAGAAGTGTGTGAGTTAATGGCTGTAAAGCAACTAATTGCAGTTTTTGATGACTAATTATGAAAAAAGGGAATCAATAGGAAATATTTGGAGCAAATTGGTATATACTATTTATTTGTTTCGCAATCAAAGACAAGTTATGACAACAAAACGCGTTTTTTATTGCTGTTTTGAGCAGATGTTTGTTGCACTTGAATCATTTACTCAGACTAAAGACCTTCAACCAAATAATAAGGTCTTTGTGAATATGGAAATTCTGCCGTCATTAATAGAAGGATTCAATGGCAATTTGTTTCTTTTGATGGAATAACTTAGGAGGAATTTCTGTATTGATGGCTATCGAAGTTACACTTTCACATTGCGGCTGTTATATTTGTTCGTTTCATAGCAATTCAATAAAATGAATGAATTTGTAGCAAGTAGAACATAATTCGTTCCAAGCATCACTTGCGCTCTAAATCATGGATTTTCACAGTTTTGTTCAAACAACGGTTTCGGTTGGATCAAATGTTTCTGGTTCATTCAAGCTCTTGAAGCTACTTTATTGCGAGGCTCAGTAAGATGAATTTCTGCTATTTTGAAGATAATTTTTTAGGCACATCAAAGTCAAATTAGTTATTTATTCCTTCGCATATCTTCAACAAATTATTCTCACTCTGCTTATATTCCAAATTTATAATAAATATTTAAATAAAAGTTCGACGCATCATTTGATAATGATTGCTAAAAATTTTGAAAATATAGGGGCTAAATATTGATTGAACTATAATTTTTTGGAAATCAGAGGAAAAGGTAGTAGTGTCTGCTAAAAACTTCTTACTCTCAATACTTTTAATTTGAAATTGATCGATAATTTCCTGTGTAACGGTAAAACTTTTGTACTCAGCCAGCATCAGTATACTTTGTCACTAAGAGTAAAAGGAATGTATTCTTATTAATCGCGTAAATGACTGTTAAATGGTATATGTTGTAATCTTTCGAAATATCTACAAATGTTCAGAAATAATACTTCAAGGTCTTGAGTAAAAAAGGCTAAATGCAAATACTCAGAGTTTATCTCAGTAAAAAAATATTTCAACAATTAGAGTTGAATGTATACAACTATTTAACATAACCAAACTGGGATGCTATACATATCTAATTATCAATTTACTTTCGCTAGTTTGCTTTATTTAATTCCAGACTTTTAGTATACTACACACACATTAATTACTTGTAGTTTGTATCAACTAGAAACATTTAGTATTGCATTAGGAAATAAATGTGTAATATTGTCTTGCTCTATATAAATACCATAATGTAGTAAACATCAGTATTTATTGAAAATTCATTGAAAAAAGAAAAAAGAGCCAACCCATAAACCTCTCTATCTCGCTCCTGCCTTTAGTTTGCAAATTATTTTCTCATTTCATGGCCTACAATATCTAACCCTGATCTCTGCCCTTACTTTGAAGTCTGAACAATAAATCACCTTTGAAAGTCTTTTCTCACTACCCAGACTCTTTGTACTATCTCAATCATCTCCGGATTAAGCAGTATTCTACTCTTCTAATTGCATCAACAAGAGAAAAACACGGATTACACACAGAAAGGGCACCTCTTCACGATTGAAATGAATTTAAATGGCGGTATTAAATTAATCCTTTATTCTTTAGACTCAAGATATTAGAAATTTGAGAGATGTTAGACAGCCCTTATCAAGATTATCCAGACCCAACTCTCCTCCATAAGCTTGGTATAGTCAAGATGGCCTTCTGCGCGCTGTCAGGGATCGCGCTTTTGCTGTTGATCGTGACGTCAATCCTCCTAAAAACCTACCGAGGCGTATTCGGACAGATGATCATCATTAGTGCTGTCTGTTCATTAATTTATTCAACTCCATTTGATTATTTCATCGCTCCCGGAATTATCGGATGCGACGTAATGAGCTTCATGAATGAATTCGGACTCATCGCGTCCTGCTTATGGTCGACTTTCTATGCACATCTCCTCACTCTTGTGGTCTACAATAAAATTAGCAGCATTCGAAGGCTGCTTATAATTTACACATTATCTTCCCTCACTCTCTCTTTGATACTTTCTTTCCTCGCTCTTCAACTAGAATACAGCGAGTACGATGAAGACGCTCAGATGTGTGTGCATATTACAGATCCCGATGAAATGGACTGGAGTCTCTTCGTCACCCGAATCGCACCAGTATTTTTGATGATTTCCGTTAGTTTGGTCTTCTACTACCTCACTAGCAAGAAGCTAAAAATTATCAAGAAATATTTGAATCGCGAGTCCTCAAAAGGCTCATTTCTTCTCTTATTGCTACTGCCGGCGATTCTCATATTACTATGGCTTCCAATAACGGTTCTTTGCATGATCATGGTGATTTGGGGGGTTGAGGTAGGCTCCGTGCTATACTCATTATTGTTCCTATTGACGAAACTACATGGAATCATTATGTCGATTATTTATTTTGTTTCCGGCCGAGTGCGGAGTGGTATATACCAAATGGTCTCCAGAAAAAATAGTGGACGTGATTCAAATATTCCGTTGGTCGCAGCTTCGATAACATCTATGGATGGCTGGGAAGGACAAGCACAGCAAAGTATTTATTTATAATGTTGGGACTAGGCTGCTCTTTATTTACAATCTTACTCTGACTTGTGATTGCTTATTATCCTTACATGGATTTAAATTAATTGCATCTTGCTTTAGCTGTTACATCGAAAAGATTTCCTCCTCCTCCTATGCTCAAAGCACTCAGAACTCAAGTTAATTTATATTGTTTTAGAAAAGTATTGGGACTAAGAAAGTTGGTTTGTTGAGTGAAACCATTGCGGCTTCTGATGATTTAGTCTGTTAGGTAATGTTTCCCTCTAACTTAAGCTACTAAAGGAGACTTATCTATGCGTGCAAATACTGATAATAAGACTAGCCATAATAGTTTTATTCTAATTATTGAATCAAATTTATTGAATTGTTAGTCGTCTAGGAGTACTCTTGTCGATTTTGTGTGAGTCTATCATCGTTGTCAACTGGAGCATCACGATTCCAAATTCCTTGGATGCCTTTAAAGAATCGGTTTTGCTCGTGCCCCATCGCACCCTGGGTGTTATCGTAGAAGAAATGGTCGGTGTCGGTCTGTGTCCAACTGTTCCTATGCAACCCTGGGAAGAATTTAAGCGTCGGATTGGTTTCTTGTCCGTTGGAGAAATTATTTATTTCGATTCCTTGCAAAATTGCCTCCGAATCTCGCATATCGAGAAGATCGACACCGAATAGCAGAGAGGTGCGTCGAGGTTTTCGGGGTGGGCAATACTCGTCGTTTGAAAAGTGTGCTTGAGTAACTGGAGTTATACTCTTAGAAATTGCGATCCCTCTGCTACTATCGCTGTTATCGTCGATCTGGTCCAAGATAAAATGAGCATCTATCATCTGTTGGTCATTTTCCCCGCAGTCTTCCTCTTGGTTTTCAGCTTCATCGCCACTGCCGCTACCACCAAACACTAACAATCAAAATTTTTAAGAACAAACAATTAAAAATATCTTCTCAGCTTACATAGCTGTTCATATTCGAATTTACAGTTTTGCTTGAATTTATCCAATGGAATTTCATCGAATTGGATGATATCTTGCCAAACCGAACCTTCCTCTAAAATATAATAAGCTTATCTATCAGCTTGAATATTTGTTCTCACTGGAGCAATGATGCAGCATCGACAGAGAATTAGATTTTGTCTCTGAATGGTCTAGGGTTTTATAGCTTGTGATGATTTTATTTTCTTTATGCTCTGGTGAATCCAACTCGAGTTCTGTGTGATGAGATTTGGCCTTATCCATAATCTCAGACGACTCCTTCTCCTTCTCCCTCTTCTCTCCAGACGAGTCGCTTTTCTCAGAGGAATCGCTTCGCTTCGTATCTACATTCGAAGAGCTAAGCTTCAGATAAGTTTTTTTTGTCTGGACGCCGTTTTTTTGCTTCGAAGGGGTTGAATAATTGGAATTCGCAAGGTTTTTCTCGTCTCTAGGAAACGCTTTTTTGCATTCAACCTTTCAGACTGTTAGACCCCGGAACAAGTGGTCCAAATTACCCATTTGCCATCCAGGTAGTTATCATCGAAATTTTCAATCACTTTATCCGCGGAACTCGCCAATGAAAATATCACAAATCCAAATCCACGCGACTTGGACGTCGCACGATCAAACATGATAAACGACTCTTCGATCTTCCCAAACTGCTCAAAATACTTCCTAAAACCCGCCTCAGTGGTTGTCTGCGGTATCCCTCCAACAAATATCTTCGTTATGCCATCTGATTGCTCTTCTTGCTGACTTTCCGTCTTCTGATCCATTGGCAACGCTTGCTTGCATTCCACCTATAAAATTTAGATTGAGAGAGTTTTGTGGTGCTTGGTGTGCCTTTTTCCCATCAATATAGTGGATCTGAGCAAGGACTTTTTGCGTAAGGGCCGGATTGCGAAAGGTTACGAACCCGAATCCTCGAGATTTTCCGGTTACTTTGTCTTGCATTAAGACACTGTCGATGATTTCACCATATTTGCTAAAGTATCTTTTTAATGTTTCTGCAGCCAAATGATGTGATTAGTTGATGGAAAAACTGCGGAACAAGTTATACCTCTTGTCGTAGAGGGAGCAATGCCTCCAATGAAGATCTTTCCAGGCGTGAGCTCTGAGGGTGAAGTCATGGGAATAGATTGGATTTTTCGTATCTTAACCAAAATGTTAAATCTTCGATAATTAAAAGCGCTTTACTGATACAAAAAATAGAATGATACACAATAACTGGGATAAGATATTTATCGAATTTTGTTCCAGCTATTTCTCTGAACCAGTTTAAATGAACCAAATGAGGCTCCTCCAAAATGAACATGGGATATTCTTACTCAACAGGGATTCTTTCGACGCCAACAAGCAAGCTTTCGCATAATTTTGAAGATATTGCTGGCTTTTGTAGTCAATAGAGTGGGTAGTAGTGGTTGAAAATTTTATAAAAAAGGTTTCGATCTCGGACCGATAGCGGTGTAGTTTGAACACTCTAAATCGGTAGAGAAGGAAAAGAAGGTGATCTTGACTGAGATAATGCGTGTTGAGCATCCTAGTAATTCTCTTTCTTCAATTCTAGCAAGTAGTTGTAAATATCAGCACGATTGAACCACTGAATTTTTCAGTCAACAAGCAAATTTAGAAAAACGGGCTCTCTGGATGAGTGGTGGTGGCAATGATAACATGCTTCCAACAACATGAGATTAGAGAAAAACTAAAAGAGGCCTTATGGCAAACGGATCCGGGTAAAACGAGCTTGTATATTTCTCTAACAATTAGCGTGGTGGCAGTATATCTGGTTTTCGATCAACCAATCTTTGCTGAATTTTGCAAATATGTAATTTATGGTCGAATAGCAGTCCAATCAGTTAGTCTGGACCGTTATTAGCCAGTGCATTATTTAATCTTTTTGCCGTGTGTTCCATACTACAGTAATTCATTGAACATTCCCAAAACCACCTAAACTCATAATCCAGCGTTTACAGATTCGATCTAGCAACCTAAGAAGCGAAGAGAGTTTGCCTTCTAAGATTTTTGAATTTTTTTTCTTTTGGGGATCGCCACATCTCTTGGGGTAACAAACTTGAAAAATAACGACATTTTCTGAGTGATGCTGAAATACTCTGTCTGATTCTTTCAATTTGATAGCAAGACAAATCAATATAGTGCTTCGCATACAAATTTCTTTTGCTTGAAGTTCATGAAACGACTTGATATTTTACCAATTCACATTTATATCAGATCTTTGGACTACCTTTTCGCTTGTAAGGAGGAAGAAAAAAAAAAATAAATCAAATTGTGAGTTTTGCTATTCTTTAGTGTTAGTGTTGCAGGAGTAGAGAGACATAATTTTGCCACATCTGTAAAACTGAGCAATTAATTTATTTCCTTTAATCATATTTGCTGACGTTTCGATGAACGCTTCCAATGAAAGACAAAGATCGCAGGTTATGCATGACAGCCCTAAAAGCAGAAAATCCAGCCGAACACCAAAAAGTTATACTTCTTACACCACATATAATGAATATAACAATTATTAAGATCGGCCGAACAGAGAGGTTGCGCTCTCTAGCTACTTCAGCGATGATAGCTTCGAAAAGGAGATGGAAAAGCAAGAGCAGGCTGCTGTTGACGAAGACCTGATAAAAATATCGGAAGCACAGGACTCAATGAAAAATCATCGTTATGCGTTGTCAATCAAAATGAATATTACCACTTTCGTTGACAATCCTGATGGGGATTACCAAAAAAACCAGAGTATACTTGAAAACATGAAAGAAGAAGAAGGGCCTTCGCCGAGACAAGCAGCCGGAGAAAAATCAGATTGGAAAGCTGCTGGTGAAAACATGGAGCCAGAAATAGAGACTAATAAACAAACGAAACAAAATGATGATGCTGATAATATACGTACCATGTGCGTTCCTCAAGAAAAGAGTCGCCCTGTGCACCGAACTACGTATGAGGAATACAAGCTAACAGAAAATGAGGAAAAGAAGGAGAAAGCTGTAGGAAAAGAGGCTGAAATTGAAGATAACGAAATTGAAATCGAAATGGAGGTTGAAAAAGAAGAGGGTATTCATATTATTATGATGAGGATGAAACGTTTATAAAACTTTTCTTCGATTATTAGCAAGAGCGATGCCACCACGCAATCATATCTCTGACAAAATTCAAAAAAATAACGAAACATACAAGCGAATGACCCAATTGAGATTCTTGACTGAGACAATCGAGAAGGGACCTCCTCCTTTTGAAGGGATTGTTTCGAAAAATCATCCTTTCTTCCCTTTCTGGAGTGTAATACAGGAAATATTGAGAGCAATGCATTAAATTTATCCATGAAAATTCAAGAAAAAATGGCTTGAGCTAAGAGACCGAAAACTGAAATTTTACAACCCGAAGAACCTTTCACGAATTCTAACCTGCATCGATTTCGACCTTTTATCGGCGTCCGTAACGGTAAATGCTCTATGAGCCCTCATGGTTTTAACATTTGAACTAGCCTGTCGGAAATCCTGATAGAACGAGAAAATTCAGGTAACACACACTGATTATTGTGAGCACTTCGGTTATTCCAAATGTGATTAGAGTGTCTATCAAAGGGAGCAAAAAAAGTTTCAAATTTAAGGCCAGGACCCGCGAAGAATATGAAAAATGGATTGAATCGATTAAGATGCATATTCAAGATTCTAAAGGTGCCGAAAGAGACATGACTATCTTGTTGAAAGAGAAGAACTTTTGGAAAGTATATTTCCACAAATATTTGTATGCATGCTAAATTGGCTTGGCTAGAACGATAGAATCACTCCAGAGAAATTCGAAAGCATGGCTGAATCTGGAGACCTCCTGCTGTTCAGGTAAGATAATTTTATTAGAGCGGCAAGCAACTCCTTTTAGGACGAAAAACGTTGGAGCGAAAATACAGAGGTCATTTACTCGCAGTGAATATGGTAAATAGGGATTTAATGGTTAGTTTTTTTCCTCATGTATGCTCGAATAAATCAGATCACGTTGGGCTACTTTTGAAATATGCTTCTGGTGAACTCGTTCTTTTTGAATCAACAGGCAGACTGGTAAAAATCAGCATATGAGCTCGGAAACAATATTTTCTTTAGGGTGTGGGACTTTGCCGTTGGAGTACTTTCGTGAGACACAGATGGCATCTACTTTACGAAAAGTAAAAATACTAAACCCTTGACCTGTTGTTTGAATTTATTGGCATTGATAGACTGGTTTACCGGCCACTTCACATTACACGTAGTTTAGAGATGCTTCATCATCTTGAAAATTTTATCAAGGTAACTTCTTTCAGATAAGAGGCGATTTGATTGTGATTGCTTTTATTTAGAGCGCGGTGGGGAAAAAATACAGTGTCGCTCCCAAGAAACTAATGAAGAAGTACTCTACGAACATGGATGTGGAAAAAATCGATGATGACAGGACGTTCTTTTGCTCTGAGCTGGTTGCAGCCGCATATAAAAAACTTGGGCTTCTTCCAAAAGAGATTTCAGCTGCGCAGTATTGGCCAGGTAATTTCTTATTAATGGCTGCAGCCTCTAATAAATATTTAAACCAGGAACTTTTTCAGCAGCCAAACAGCTCACTCTGCTTAAAAACGCAAAGCTTGGGAATGAAATGCTGGTTGATTTCGCTATTTCAACCAAATACGCCAAGATGAATCAACAAATAGCAGAGGAAAAGAAAAAAATGGCTATGGAGAAGAAAAGATAATGGTATTAAACTTCTAAAAAAGCAGTATGTGAACAAGAATTTTCTTTTTGTCAAGGACATGTCGTGATCTATTTTTTTTTTTACATCTTGAAAATGTGATAAAGATTTGATCAAAATGATAATCTGCATTCAGTATCTGCATATTATTATTGATAATTCTTAACTTCAGATTTCAAATTAGGATAAATAAAAGTTTCTCTGAAAAAGCTTTTTTTCGAAAATTGCTTGAGAGTGCATAAGTTGCTGAAAGCCGCCACTAATGTTACTTTGGAAGATGATTGGTTCGATTGTTCACTAAGATTGCCACGCTTAGGAGGGAAAAAAAGGAGAGCAGGAAGTTAGTTCGATAAAAGGCAATTAGAGAATAACGAGTATATTGCAGAAAACTCTAGGGGCGTTTAATCGAGTTCTTTTATAGTCAAAGAGCACTTTTCATCCTCAGAAGAGCAAAAACTCTTAGCTCATTAGATAAACCCTTACAAAAGAAGTTATATCGATAATTTGATTTGGGCATATCGATAATTTGATTTGGGCACATCGAATTGCTATTAAAATAAAATGTTTCGAATTATAAGTTTATCATCCAGCGCATAGGCAATGGCTTCCAAATTTTCTAAACAAATGCATCGGATCATTAATATATTTTCACTCTCATTAGTCTCCTTTCGCCACTTGGAACGTAATACAATCCACTAATTTAAGCTCTTTAAGTAATAATTTCCTGCTTTCTTTCCAAGTAAAACTATGTAATAGAAAATATTTAAGAGTAAGTCATTTATTAGTTTTGGATTTGGTTTATTCTACATGAGCATGAACGCATAAAGATCAAATTTGTGGAAACGAAATAGACTTCTAGACTTGTGCAGTAGCTCTGAAAAACACACATCCTTGTTCCAGGAAGCGACTGTAATTTTATTTCGAAGGCTTCTTTCGAAGCCTTTCGATAATCCAAAGCTCTTTCTTCTTTTGCTGCCTTCGAATTCACTGAATATTCAGTCTAGCGGAACTCAAATGGCTTACTGATTTTTTTCGAAGCCATGCTCTTTAATTTAAAAGACAAAATCTGTTTTCCTTAAAGAAAAATTCTACATTAGTCTCTCACAGACAATGATTCATTTACTGAATCGAAACAAGTCAAAATTTAAATACTTACAACCGGTACCTCGGTATTATTTGAATCGATATCAATTAAATCGTCTAGATAGCAAAACCTCGCGTAATAAACATTAGCTAGTCACCATGACTTCCAATCCGAATGCGAATTTGAATTTTTTCAACAAAAATCCTGGCCTGTATTCAAACCAAGCCCAGAATTTCCTGCTCAGTGAATCGCCAAGTTCATCTCACGAAAATTTTTCGATGTTTGATCATCTGCAAAGCCAAGGCTTCCCTCAACAAGGAGTAAGTACCAGCCAAACAACCTTCTTACCACAGCAACAGCTCTCCCAGTCACAGCAGCAGGAAAAGCGGAAGAAGAGCCTTTCTGTGAAATCTAAAGGTTTCCAGAATATCCCGGTCATGACACCCAAATACGGGACGCAGACGACCACTGACGCCAGTGCAACCTACGATTCAGCTACCGATGTGACTTTATCGTCGGTTGTGACCGAACCAAGTCAGAACATGAACAGTATTCAGATAAACGCGCTGAATACATACCCAATTGAACACTTGGACATTCAGAACTTCAAGCTGAAGCCTTGTGCGCAAACCACTCAGCATAATCACAAGCAATGCCCGTTTTATCACAATTCGAAGGATCGCAAGCGGCCAGGCAACTTCTACAGCTCAGATCTCTGCGAATATGCTGAAACGCCTGAAAATTGTCCTAATGGAGACATGTGTTTAAAGGCTCACAATCGCGTCGAGCAGCTCTATAAACCGGACAAGTATAAAACCAAGTTCTGTGGGCATTACCCTTTGAACCTGCACTTATGTGAGTATGGCACTTTCTGCTCATTCGCTCACAATGAGCATGACATAACGATCGATCTCATTCATAACTACGAATACGATGATGATTTCTACATGTTTCATTATAAAACGATCTGGTGTCCATTTAATCTAACCCAACATGATAAGGCATTATGCGTTTACGCGCACAACTGGCAAGATTACAGGAGAAAGCCACAGGCGTACTCCTACGATCCGCTGCCTTGTCCGAATTGGAAATCCACAGATTTCATCGTGAATTACGAAGATGGCTGTCCATTGAAAGAAAAATGCTCGAAATGTCATGGTTGGAAGGAGCTTGAATATCATCCTTTGAACTACAAAACCAAGCATTGTCCCAGCAAAAACTGTGTGAAAGGGAGAGATTGCCCGCACTACCACCATATGAAAGAGCGAAGGTAACGGAAGCCGGCCTTTATGACTTATTAATTTCTTATTATCTAGAGCTATCACAACTTCCTTAGCGAACCGTGTGTTCAAATTGATGCCAAGAAATCGCATTGTCACCGGCACTTTCAAGAAGAGGAAGGATGACCAATTAGGCAGCTACAAAACGCAAGGAGCAGCTAGCGAGTTGAACACCTCTCTGGACGCAGGAATGAGCCTCCCCGGAGGAAGCATGGGAAGTATAAACGAGCTTCCGACCACAGAGCAATTGAAGTGGATGAACGCGATGATCCAGAACATGATGGCTGCGCATTCCATGAACGAGCTGTAGTCTAATCATTCAAAATTCGAAAAATAGCTTATATAATAATGTTTCATAGTCCGAGTAAAAAGTCTGAAACTGAAGAAAAAAAGAGCGCGAAGCGAAGAAGTTCGGTAGATTCTCCTTACTTCGTCGGTAAGACGAAACGATCGGAGTCAGAGGCCGCTTCAAACTATCATATCTTGAACCTCTTTGGAACTCCCCAGCAGCCAGAGCAACAAAAGGAGCAGACCTCTGACGACCCTTCAATGAAGAGGTACGCACCTTTCTCCCTGCATAACCTTGATGATCCAAAACAACGCCTTGAAAGCCCGATTTACTCTAACGATGATTATGTAGATAACCAATTCAGACAGAGTCTCGAGAGAATTATCGACAATGAAGAGAACTAAAAGGTTTATGGGATATGCACGAAATGCCCATCTAAAAGAGTTAAAGAGTAAATAATTCGCACCACTTAATGTCAAAATTTGAAGCCTATAGACAAAACGGATTTGAAAAAGTTAACAAAAACAGGTAAAAGAAATAATGAGAGAGAAAAAAAAACTCATTAGCCCTATATTTCCCCTCTGGATCGTAGGCAACATGAGGTTAAGATTTTTTAATTTCTTTTGTTTTATTGCCGTAAATTCCTAGTAATTTAAATTATTGTGCAATTTGTATGAATGAACTGTATGCGTGTTAGTTAAGACAATTCATTATTCAGCAAATTTCTAAGGTGATGATGGGTCATTCAAACTCGCTGAAAAATTATTTCTAACATTATTCTTCACATCAGCCAAAGGTCTGCCATTTTGTTGCTAAAGGAATTTCACAGTCTCAAAATGTACAACATGACTTGTTTTCTGTTGACGAAATTTTATGTGGCGCTAATGGAATATAAAAGAAAATACTTCTGAGCTAAGCGTGAAAAGCATAGAGAATCAATAATTCTAATATGAGATGTTTAAGAGGATTGGCCCAGGGTATCTATCATCAGGGCAAAAACAAAAAAATGTAAATTTTTAACTATAATATGCAGTAATAGCGTAAGTCCTCAGTCCATTTTTTGCTTGTTGGACCCGGAGTCTCTGTCAGTAGAGAACTTTTCCGAGGCTTGCAGCTCGCTCAGCCCCTCGTCGAAAATAAACGATGAACGATCCATATCCACTGATTCAGATTCGTTTTGATTGAGAGTGCTATTGATCTTTCGCAGTGTCATCAAAACTCTTTTTTCAGCGTTAAGGAATCGCTCTCGAATCAAGTTCTCAACGTTGTCCAGCCCATCTATACCAAAACGCATTAGATTTTACTACCAAAAATCAGTTCGTACCTTTGATATCCTTCTCGACTTGTCTATGGAGATCCTTTGAAGGGATGTGGATAAAATCTTCTACCATAGGGTAAGTTTCCAAGATAATCTTTCTTTCTTCCTTGGTATAATGTTTCTTTCTTCTCGACGACAGAAGCAATTTCAGTTTCTTATCTCCTTTGACGAAGATGTCGGTAACCAGATGGAGAATCAAGCTGATAACAAGAGTAGCACCTAAGATAACCCACAGACCAGCGAGTTGACGGAGATCAAGGTTTGTAACGGATTGATTGCAGCTGTTGTCAATAGGAGCGACGTTTATGAATTTATTTTCGTAGTTTTGCACGCTAGAAAATTGGAAGCTTAAACAAATTTTGAAAAGGAAATGTTTACTCGTCTCCTTCTTTGAAAGTAAAGAGATGCATATTAATCGCTTGAATATCAGCGTAAGCGGCACTTGGAGGGTATAAGAATCCGTAGTTAAAGTTTATGAGATAGTCGGTGGGAGAATAGGTAGTGCAAGGCCATTGTGAAGTGAATAAATTGGCAGTTGGCGCATCGACGACAAATCCATCGATTGTTCCATTGAGGAACCCATTTGAAATATCCTGTTGGAAAATCAAATGATGAAATGGAGAGAGAGAGTGAAAATACCTCTGCTGAATCTGGTCCCCAAGGAAAGAATGTGATGTTTTTGATGTTATATGACACGAGTAATTCTTGATAGTTTTCATAGGTTGCGATCTTGTATTCGCCAGCTGCAGCTTCAGTCAGCGATTGGAATTGGGCTGGTCGATATCAAAGGGAGATTATTAATATGAAACAATGTCGAAAGTAGGTTACCAACTGGAATGCTACTCGCAAGCTGATTGGTCAAATCGGCAGTGTAGGTCGCTGACAACACAAGCACCATGAACCAGAAGCACAGGAACATGATTCTGGCGGAAAACTTTTGCAGTCTGATTTCTGAAGCGAAGAATAAACTTGAAAAGGCTTGCCACAACATCTCATTTAAGTTTTTCATGCAAATTCTTCGGTCTCGACATGAGAGACTCTGCTCTTCGAAGATGAAAGTGGCCACTCCAGTCACGAACGTCGTTGCTAGAATCAAAATCCAGAGCCATGTTTCGAAAGAAGAGAGGAAAGACCACAAATTCTCCTTTGATTGGGTAGAGGCCACCAATTGGAGCCCGGCATTGAAAACAGGTAACGAGTAATGATAGCCCTTGTTCATATTGATCGAGGTGATTGGGATACCACCAGCAGAAAACAGAGGGACCCCGTTGAATGTGTCAGTCATCATCGTATCCCAATCAACGCAGACAAGAACCCAATCTGCACTGTCCCAACCGGCTTGAAGCGTAATAAAGCTAGAGGAGAGAAAGCGAGTTAGTGTGACAACGGTATAGGCCTTTGTACCTGATGAGAGAAACTTCATAGCCTGAGGCATCCGAAATCTTGTCGATCACATCGACACCAGTGGAGTTCACTCCGATTGTACAGTTTACCATGGGGACGTTAGGAGTAATATAGATGACCTTGGATGGAACAGCCTGGACATGAGAAAAGAGAGCAATAGTGAGTGCGAATAGTAGCACGAAGCAGTTGCGAAACATTTAAGTTCTAACTAATTTTAAATGTGTAAAAATCAAGCAAAATTGGTATTATTAATTCTGTAGAGATAAACAAAATTCCTTATTAATCATTAATTTTAAATGCTCCCTTCCGGTATGGGAGTTTGTCGTCCTAAGAATAAACGTAAAAGATAATAAATGACGCAATGGGGATGATATTAGTGGATTAGAGTTTTCTAATTGTCTGGTGACTTTCTTAGAAAATGAGGCTGTATGAACTGAATAATAAGCTTCGGAATGCGTTAAAGAGCTCTGGTTACCTACAGAGTTCTGGCCCCTCCAAAGGTCATTCCAGGACCTTGGAATGCTGATTTCTGTTTTGCAATCATATAGGAGCTTTCATGAGCCTTAAAAAAAAAAAACCACAATCTGAGGCAACATTGCTCTTTTTGAAGCCTCAGCATTCCCGCGATGGCAGCAATTTAGCTTGCTATCCTCCCAAACTTTGTCTCAGTTGACTCTAGCTCTTTTTTTTTGGGTTTGCTTGCAGTTCGCACCAAAACTAATCGTCTTTTAAAACTTTTTTGTTCAAACCGAATTCGCAAGTGCTCAGCACATTAATTCTAATGTAAAAAATTGCAATCATTCCATGAATAGACCGAATCTCTCAGTTTATTTAATCAAAAAGAAGTTTCTTCTCATAAATGCAATTACCCATGCATTACACCTTCCCAATTCAAGTTCAGTCGCTACTCTCTCAACTAAATCAATAATCTCTCCTACCTCAACAAAAAAATTGTAGGCTGAAATATTTTATTATATAACATCGATTCACTAAGGTGAATTTTTTTCAGTTCCTGTAAGAGTAACCAACTCGATTTATAATACCATATACGCTATCAACACCCTCGCAAACAGGAAATTCTCAGATAATTCCAAAATTGTAAAATGCACACTTAATAGTGCTTAATAATAGTCCTCATCGCTTGAGGCGTTCATCCCCTCGACTTCGATGAATCCGGGATCTCGCTCTCTGTTGTTAAGCATCCTTTTGAGATTAGTATAAATATTATCATCATGGGACGTGACAAATTTACTTTTGGCGCTTCAGTCTTTCGAAAAATTCCATATCAAACTTTTTTCTCTCGGCTTTGTCTCTTTCTTCCTCGTCATCATCGTCGTCATTGTCATTCCCACACCCATATTCATCGGAGCTGCCACATTCTTCGATATCTGGATAATCATTTTGTGAATTGTTTTCGTCGTTGGAGTCTTTATCTTCTCCGTCTGCCAAAATGAAGTATATTAGCCTTCAGGTTTAAAATACACATACCATAAAAACGTTCTTCATCTGAATCATGTCCGTAGTAATATTTTCCATCATATTCATCATAATTCTGCTCAATCATATCATGGGTTTCGATGTTCATCATAATAGTTCCTCTCTCACCTCTAAAAGCACCTAAAATCGCAAATTATTAGCAATAAGCTTATACATCACTGCTCACCTCCCCGTCTATTGGCTTGAACCATGTAATATTTATACTCTTCTTCCTTATCCTCTTCTCCGTCGAACCTAAAGCGCAGCAAACAGATTTAATCATAACTTGTAGTCAATTGCATTACTCTCGCACCAAAGGCATGTCATTGCAATAAATAGTGTCACCTTTTTGAGTATTCTTCACATCAATAATAGCCAGGTGTTTTTTGCCAGCCACTCTTCTCTCATGCAGCTTCTCATCTCGTTTCTTTTTGATGTGTTCGTTAAAAAATAGATTCTTATAGTGAGCGTTGATATTCTGCTCGCTTTCGCCAGCAAGTTCCTTCAGCTCCTGCAAAGTGGTCGCCTTAAGAACGAATTTGGTGTCAAAATTCCCGGTTTTATCGCGCTCGGATTCGCTTAATCCTATCGGAAGTTTCTGAGAAAGATTCGATGCAACGTCCTTGAGTGAGATCCCTGCCAGTTGGTTCCTCACCTCTTCCATATCCTTTTTCATTTTCTTTTCTGCGCTGACAAAGTTCTCTTTATCATCCTTTTCAACGACAACGTCTAACCAAAGAGTGAGGACTGTGCTAACGAGATGAGGAAGATACCAAGCAATTCAGGAAGGAGTTTGAACTGGCTCTTTTTGAATCTGAAGATGACTGTTTTCCCGCTTTGGGATTTATTTTTTGAATCTTTCGAGTCGGCTGCTTTTTTGTCTGGAGAAATTGAATTATAATTCGAAGCTGGAAGTAGCTACCTTTGGATTCTTCTTCGGGCTTAGGATTGGCGAAACCGACTTTGTCTTTAAAAGTGGGTAAAGGCTCGAAAGTAAACAGACTTTCTTGCATTGCAGCAACAATTGGATATTTTAATTTTTTTATTGAAAACTCAAAAGAAGCCGTTCTTAGTCAAATTGTCAAAATACCATTATTCAAAGGAATCCAGAGATTAATCAATCTAGTTATAAAGTAGAATAATAGTTTTTCAATACATACTGCCAAATACAATCTAGCCTCTTTTCTTTGTCGTGTCTAACATTTTTACAAAGACTGGTAACTTCTTTATATTTATATTAGAAGTCATTTGTGTTTGTAGGATCTTTGTAAGCTTGAATAAAGAATAATATTGACATAAAGCTTCAAATTGAATGTGTTTACTCACTTTGACTCTATGTGCAAGCCATGACCGAAGCAAAAATATAAGAACAGATCATTGTGGAGACTGGCCATTCACTAAATGCTGTGATAAAGATTTCTCATGTACAAGTAGCGCATCCCTCTGCACATATGACGGGAACGTCACCATAGGAGACTCGACATCTTATTGTGAGGTCGAACAGTGTCCTTGCACGTGCTGTATCAATGAAAAATGCGGAAGTGTTCAACAATGCTCGGTTGCTGACTGTCAGGCTGAACTATGTTTCAGCGGATGCTGCAATGGAAAATTTTGTGGAAGTGATAGCATTTGTGAAAAACAATCTTCGCTCGCAACCTATGTGATGATTGGCTGTCGGTGTCCTCTGATTTTGTCAGCTTAATGATATTTATCTGTGAAAAAACTCAAAAGAAACGGAATAAAAAAATCAGCGCTAATTTGTTACAGACATTAGAATCCCAAACAGGCACTATGAAGAAGCATGATCCTCGCAGTCAGACAGTCCCTTCCTTCTGAAAAGATTCAAGTAATTCCCAAAGAGAGCACTGCGGCGTACTTGGCAATATATCCTCCTAGGGCCAAAGAAAATTCAAAGGTTAAACGAGGCGCTACTGTAAGTTTCGGACCTTTACTGTAATACTGCAATTTACTTATCATTGCAGGATAATCTAACTAATGTGTAGTCTTTATTTAATATTAAATAAAGTGTTGTGTAATGTTAGTTTGATATCCGACCTTGCTGCGTCTTGTTTATAAGTTTCTCCACTCATCGGCAAAAGAGAGTGTTGAGGAAAATATTTTCTTCATATTTTCGCTCATAATACATTATATTCATTTAATGAATATGATGAATATGATGATAGAATCAAGCAAGTCATTAGAGGCCTCTATTCAAAATGGGGGAAATTCTACTTCGTAGCTTCATCGAATGTATGTAGATTGGATTCATTTTCAGACATCCAGATAAGATATAGAGATTAATAACAATATTTTTGTTCCTACGCAAAGAAAAAATCATGAAAACAAAGAGAGATCACTAATTCACTTTTTAAGGGTTCTTATTTTGAGGAAGTTGCTCAGTACCATGATTAACACGGTTAATTAAGTTTCCTTTTATAAAGGAACGGAAATTATGTCTCTACGAGAAAAACGTGTTGCTTTGTCTGCTTGGAAAACCAAAATCGGTCAAGACTGTTGCTGCTGGAAATAAAAATATTTATATTGTTTCAGTGGCTCTAAATCAATTAACAATTAAGACTCAGCCAATCTTGAGATATTTAATATCAATAATAGAGTCTCAAATTCACGAAATTGACTCGAGATCACAAATGCTATCTCGCAAATTATTCCATTAATGGGGTTCATTCAATTGCTAGCAATATGAAGGAGCTTAATAGAAATTTGATGAGAACATCGCCAAATTTAAGTTGGAGAGCTTTTAAGACCCTCACTCAATGAATATCGGTCACATCTATTATAAGAACTCGTCATGGCGCTATAGTTTTGCATAAAGATTTCCATTCTTTCTGAAAAACATATACCATCTGAGTTAATATGTTTGTTTTGCTTTGTGAGCAATTCTTCTCTAGTTTTTTGTTTTTTTTTCCTCAGAGGAAATTGCATCTTAACTCTGCAAATTTTTATTAATGCTGATTAATTTCGGGTGAGAAGTTTGCTCACTCGATTGGTTTTTTGATTTGATCTCGATTTAATTTTCTTTCATTAATAATGGAACCGTCCTGCCAAATTTGAATCTCGAAATAATTATAAAGAATCTGAAATCCCAAGAATGAAGGCCCTCACAAAATTTATCAATCGTTTGCTTGACCCTAATGTAACGATAGAGGAGGACCGACTGACTCACCTTGTCAGAAAATTTGAGCTTCGCAATTACTACATCATCTTTACGGCACTTTTTATCGTTACAACTATTAAATTCGTCATTAATCCAGCCACATACTACAAATCATATCTCATCAGTTGTGTTTGGTACGCCTTACTTTCAATCTTCCTCTACCGAAAGCAAACCCGTGTGCTTAATGCTTGTTTTGCGTTTCTGCACTTCATAAGCGCTTTCTTGTTTCCGTATTTGAACCCAACAGATATGATTGGAGGACCATATACGATGATGATTTATGCATTTGCGGGACTTTGCGCTTCCAAGTCAACGGCATTATTTGTAATTCAAGTGATTGCAAATGTCTATGGTTATTCTTTCATTATGGATAATCATATCCTGGTGAAACTGGAGCAAATGAGCAAGGAAGAGATTTTACAACAGGTCACAAATGGCTACTTCGGTTTTCTTCGAATCAGCGCTTTTCTGGTTCCAGTGATCGTTGTCTATCACAACTTCTTCTTTAGCACAATGAGAGATACTGTTCGGCTCAGTAAGGACCTTGCTGAGACAAATTCTGAGCTTGAAAAGAAGAAAAGTGAGCTAGAGCAAGAAATTAAAACGAAGGCTGCTTTTTTAATTACGTTCTCACATGAACTCAAGAACGCAATTAATGGTCTTAACGGAAATCTATCCCTTGCTATGGATGTGAATAAGAATAAAGAGGTTGATTCGTATCTCTCGACTGCTAAGGTTTGTAGTACGATGATAAGACATTTCATGCAGAATATTCTTGATATGGACAAAATAGACGCGGATAACCTCCATATTTCGCCTTCTCAGACTGATTCTCAAGAGTTTTTCAAAGGTTTATGGGAGGTTAGCAGTGAGATGATCAGAAATAAGAGGCTCAGAGGAGCCATAAACTTCCTGACTCAGATTCCAAAGAATTTGCTGCTGGACTCAGATAGAGTCTCTCAAGTGGTAACAAACTTAGTTTCGAATGCCGTTAAATTCACAGAGAGTGGACAGATCACTATACAAGTGAAGTGGATAGAAAAAAATGAAATTCCTTTCGAAGAGCTACTATCTTCAAGAACGGAGCGAGCAGAAGACGCCAGTTATAATGTCACGGAAGAAGAATCACCACTTACTAAACTATCTACTCACAGACAAGATTCTCACATTAGAAAATTTCTGAAAAAAAGCTTTGAAACATCCGCCGTTCACGAAGGATTGTTCGTAGAATACGATGATGACGTTTCAGGCGTGTTGGAGATAACTGTGAGTGACACTGGATGTGGAATGAATGAACACCAACTACAGACGATCTTCAAGAAGTTTTCCCAAATAGACCAGCAGGAGCAAAACGTTCGAAGAGTTGGGTGTGGAATAGGATTATGGATCAGCAAATCGATTGCACAAGGGATGAGCGGCGATATTGTTGCAAAATCAAGGGAAGGAGCTGGCACGAAGGTTACCTTTCAAATAGGGACAACCTCTCTCGTTAACAAAAACTCAACAATGAGAACCTTCAGAAGTTGCTATTCGGATAGTAAAGACTCGCTTGATGCTCCTAAAAAGCTGCTCATTGCTGATGATGATAGCTTTAATACTGAACTTTTACGACGATTTGCAAGCAAATTGAATATTGAATGTCTCTGGGTGAGTAACGGCAAAGATTTAGTTGCCAAGTATCAAGAATGCTATCGGGAAGTCGGTATGATCATTTCCGACAATAACATGCCTGAGATGGAAGGAGTCGAAGCCGCCTTGAAAATCGCCGAATTCATGACTGAAAATAGAATCAAAAAGATTCCAGTCTTCTTACTTACAGCAGATGCGTCGATTCTTGTCAAAAAAGATGTAAAACTAGTCGGTGTGACGAAAATGATTTCGAAACCAATGGATTTCGTTAAATTTGCCGACTTGGTAAAAGCATACCCTCTCATTTAGTTTTCTGTCATTAAACAATGCTGAGAAACTTTGTAGCAAATGAAAAACGAAACTTCATTATAAATATAATCAGCGATTTCTTAGATGCAATTAGATGCAAGTAATATATTTCCTTTTGCTATTTCTGTATGTTATACAAAAACAATTCGTTCTATTAAAACCATAAAAACTGTCCACCTATTTTCCTACTCGTAATTGAAGATTGAATCAAGGTTCATTACTACCAAATACTGTTTCTTTTTCGTACAATATATTGCGTTTTGAATCGTTTCATCTCAGAACAAGAAAGAGACCGCAGTCTTATCTAATCCACGGTAAACTTGGCATGCGGGGATTGCTGGGATAATGTTTATTGTAGCGCGGTCCTTGTGAGTAATGGACTTTATCGAGGAGATAAATTAGCAGAACAAACGAAATACATGTCATTCTAAACAGAAATAATACGTGTAGAGGCGCATGCTCTTAACGGTCAACGAATGCTAATTTAGTAAGCGAATAAAATAACATTTAATTGAGTAGAATCCTCAAGATCATAAACGCAATTCGAATTTATATTCCTTGAAAAATTTTTCCTAGTTTATGTTATCATTAATGAAGGATGGTGTAAAACTATCATCATCATCTGATCTAATCATTTCCCAAGCATTATGAATCGATAGATTCAGACCAAATAATCCCGCCAGATTTATCGATTTGGAAAAGATTTGCTACATAATATTCTAAAGCACACTTTGCATGAATATGAGCTTCTGTCTAAGCAAAGTCTAACATTCCCATAGGAGTTGTTGTCTGTAGATACCATCATTAAATTTCAATTCTACCTAATTTTTCTACGTTTTATGGCAATTCATCATTCAAGTGCAGTGACTATGCTACCTCAATGCTGTTCAGTTTGGTCGCTCAAGGTTTGGGTTAACGTAATATCTCAGGAAAGCTACGAGCTAAATTAAAATGCTAAAATGAACTTTAATCAAATCTGGCTTGCGGTAGGTTAGAAAAGTTTATAAATCCTAATCTCCAGATGATTTATTTATACTTAATAATTTTTTAAAGCGTTGAGAATGAATCATTCTTGGATGGAATCCGAATTAAATTGTTATTTTAAACAATCCAGATCTAAAATTTCTAAAATGCAGGGCATAAAGAGATTCATTAGCCGCTTGCTTGATCCTGGTATCTCAATAGAGCAAGACAGACTAACATATCTCGTCAGAAAATTTGAGATTCGGAATTACTATATCATTGTCGCGGGTATAATCGGAATTACAACCATTAAATTCATTTTGAACCCAACCACATATTGGAGATCCTATGCTGTAACTTGGATAATCTGGTTCAATGTTATAGCCCTCCTTTACAAGAAAAAGACCTATATACTTAATGGGTTTTTTTCTGTGCTACATTTTTTCAGTTCTTTCCTCTTTTCTCCTTTCTCAACCCAAAAGATATGATTGGAGGCCCTTATACAATTATGCTATACGCTTTTGCCGGACTATGCGCTTCAAAGTCGACAAAGTTGTTCATATTTCAGATAATCTTCAATGTCATTGTTTATTTTTTCATCATGAAGAACTACATCATGGTTAAGCTGGAGGAAATGACAAAGGAAGAAATTTTAGCGCAAGTTTCAAATGGCTACTCCGGTTTTCTCCGGGTCAGCACTTTCCTAGTCCCAATAATCATCCTGTATCACAATTTCTTCTTTAGCACAATGCAAGATACTGTTCGGCTCAGTAAGGACCTTGCTGAGACAAATTCTGAGCTTGAAAAGAAGAAAAGTGAGCTAGAGCAAGAAATTAAAACGAAGGCTGCTTTTTTAATTACGTTCTCACATGAACTCAAGAACGCAATTAATGGTCTTAACGGAAATCTATCCCTTGCTATGGATGTGAATAAGAATAAAGAGGTTGATTCGTATCTCTCGACTGCTAAGGTTTGTAGTACGATGATAAGACATTTCATGCAGAATATTCTTGATATGGACAAAATAGACGCGGATAACCTCCATATTTCGCCTTCTCAGACTGATTCTCAAGAGTTTTTCAAAGGTTTATGGGAGGTTAGCAGCGAGATGATCAGAAATAAGAGGCTCAGAGGAGCCATAAACTTTCTGACTCAGATTCCAAAGAATTTGCTGCTGGACTCAGATAAAGCCTCTCAAGTGGTGGCAAACTTGGTTTCGAATGCTGTTAAATTCACAGAGAGTGGACAGATCACTATACAAGTGAAGTGGATAGAGAAAAATGAAGTACCTTTCGAAGAGCTACTATCTTCAAGAACGGAGCGAGCAGAAGATGCCAGTTATAATGTCACGGAAGAAGAATCCCCGTTGATTCGACGATCTATTCATAAACATGATTCCTATATTAGGAAATTCTTGGGTGGATCTATGGAAACATCCGCCGTTCACGAAGGATTGTTCGTAGAATACTATGACGATATTTCAGGCGTGTTGGAGATAACTGTGAGTGACACTGGATGTGGAATGAATGAACAACAGCTACAGAAGATCTTTAAAAAGTTTTCTCAAATAGACAAACAGGAGCAAAACGTTCGAAGAGTTGGGTGTGGAATAGGATTGTGGATCAGCAAAACGATTGCACAAGGGATGAACGGCAATATTATTGCAAAATCAAGGGAAGGAGCTGGCACGAGAGTTACCTTCCAAATAGGGGCAACCACATTCACTAACAAAAATTCATCAAGAGGTCTTAGAAGTACTGGTATTTACGATTTGGATAGTCTAGATTCGCTTGATCCTCCGAAAAAGCTGCTCATTGCCGATGATGATAGCTTTAATACTGAGATGTTAAGACGATTTGCAGGCAAGTTGAATATTGAATGTCTCTGGGTCAGCAATGGAAAAGATTTAGTTGCCAAGTACCAAGAGTGCTATCAAGATGTTGGTATGATCATTACTGACAATAACATGCCTGAGATGGAAGGCGTCGAAGCCGCCGTGAAGATTAGCGAATTCCTGACTAGGAATAGAATAAAAAAGATTCCAGTCTTCTTACTTACAGCTGATGCATCTATCCTTGTGAACAGAAACACAGAACTAGTTGGCGTGACAAAAATGATTTCTAAGCCAATAGATTTTATGAAATTTTCTGCTTTGATAAAAGAGTATCCTCTCGGCTGATTTTGTTGTTGTACCACAAAAGCATTCGATAAGATATGACACTTTCAAAATAAATACGAATTTAAGTTTTTTTTAAGTAAACATAGAAAAAAAAATCAATATTCCTTCCTAACTTTCATCAGTATTAACTATGTCATATTTCAACACTTTCGGTCATGTCCAGAAGAAAATGCAGCCTATAATTAAGTTTGAAAACTTCGTGTGAATCTACTAGTGGATGAGTCAAAAGCAAAGAATTCTAGAGTCGGAATAAGAGAGTGCTTTATCGAGAGGGGTATTGCTAAGAATTATTCGAAATTAAGTCTATCAGTTAAGGAAAGCATCCACTCTATAGCCCTCCTCTGTAATTTACAGAATATCATGAAAGCAAAGTAATATTTAAAAAAATAATAATTAAGTCTTCTTTTTTGAGAATTATTCGTTGTCATGAGCAAGTTGATCATCCATAACTCATGAAGATTGGAGTTGGGAGTTAATTATTATCTCATTCATAACATTCCTCACATTCAGGCAAATTGTTGCCTATAATATAAACAACGTAAATACTAAAATACAAGAATGCTATATAAAATACTTTCTTGTTTAAAATTCTATTTCCAAAAATTATTTCGAAAGGTATCAATCGTAGAAAGGTCCTGGAAATCAATGATTCAAGATGTATGAGCTTTAGCAAGTTCTCTTTGCTCAATAAAGTTACGAAATTACTTTTTTTACTAATATTAATCTGTCAAGATAAGTAGCATATCCAAATATAAAATAAATAAACTGAACACCCATTCAAACTTGGTCTCTTAATTACGTGGCAGTTTGGCCTGTTCCACTGTTTCATGTATGCATAATGGATGATCGAATTCTGAGAAATGATTACTCTGTTAAATTGAAGTTTTACTTAAAATTATTTTTATTGATATCTGAAAAACTCACAAAATGAGAGCTGGAAAAGCATTCATCAGTCGATTGTTTGACCCTGGTATAACGATAGAAGAAGACAGATTGGCATATCTAGTCAGAAAATTCGAGATTCGTAATTACTATCTCATTGTCACGTCTATAATCGCAGTTACGACTATCAAATTCATAATGAATCCAGCCACATACTGGAGATCCTATCTTGTTACATGGATAATTTGGAGCAATGTGATAATCCTCCTCTATAAAAAGAAAACTCACATTCTGAATGGGTTTTTTTCAGCGCTGCACTTTTTCAGTTCTTTCCTCTTTCCATTTCTTAACCCAAAAGATATTATTGGAGGACCTTATACAATCATGCTCTATGCATTTGTAGGTCTGTGTGCTTCGAAGTCAACGAAACTATTCATCATTCAGATATTGTTCAACGTTGGTGTTTATTTTTTCATCATGGAATACTATATCATGGTAAAATTGGAGCAAATGAGCAAGGAAGAGATATTGGAGCAAGTATCAAGTGGTTATTATGGATTTCTTCGTATCAGTGCTTTTTTGGTGCCAGTGATCGTTCTGTACCACAACTTTTTCTTTCACACCATGCAGGATACTGTTCGCCTAAGCAAGGACCTTGCTGAAACAAACACTGAGCTCAGTATAAAGAAAAAAGAACTGGAACAAGAAATTAAGACAAAAGCTGCTTTTTTGATTACTTTCTCTCATGAGCTCAAGAATGCGATTAATGGTTTGAATGGAAATTTGACTCTTGCAATGGATGTGAATAAGAATCAAGAGGTTGATTCTTATCTATCAACTGCGAAAGTTTGTGGTACGATGATAAGACATTTCATGCAAAATATTCTTGACATGGATAAAATAGATGCGGATAATCTCCATATTTCACCATCTCAGACTGATTCTCAGGAGTTTTTCAAAAGCTTATGGGAGGTGAGTAGTGAATTGATCAGAAATAAGCGACTCAGAGGAAGTATTAACTTCCTCACTCAGATTCCTAGTAATTTAGTGATTGATTCCGATAAGATTTTTCAAGTGATTGTGAATTTGGTTTCAAACGCTGTAAAATTCACAGAACATGGACAGATATGCTTGCAAGTAAAATGGACCGAGAAAAATGAAATGGCAACCGAGGATTTAACTCCGAGAACAGAGAGAACGGAGAGAGAAGATAGCATACACCTGTTAACCATGCCCGCATCACTAATTCGGCATTCTATTCACAGACAGGACGCTTATTTTAAAAAATTTTTGAGCAATACCATTAACACATCAGCTGTTCATCCGGGGTTGTTCGTGGAATACTCTGCAGATATTTCAGGCGAGCTGGAGTTCTCCGTAAGTGACACTGGCTGTGGAATGAGTGAGCAGCAGATACAGACGGTTTTTACGAAGTTTTCGCAAATTGACCAACATGGACAAAACGTTCGAAGAACGGGCTGCGGTATAGGATTATGGGTGAGCAAATCAATTGCAAGAGGGATGAATGGTGATATTATGGTCACGTCTCAAAAGGACAGTGGGACATCAGTTGTCTTTCATATTGGCGCAAGCACATTTGCTTCCAAAAGCGCACCAGAAGCTTCCGGAAGTACTAAGGTACAGGAATTGGGGAGTCCTGAGTTATTTGGAAAAGCGAAAAAGCTACTCATTGCAGATGATGATAGTTTTAATACCGAACTCTTAAGACGATTTGCATGTAAACTAAATCTCGGATGTCTCTGGGTTAGCAATGGAAGAGATTTAGTTCTGAAGTACCAAGAATGCTATAGAGAGGTCGGGATGATTATTACTGATAATAGCATGCCTGAGATGGAAGGAGTTGAAGCTGCTTTGCAAATCAGCGAATTCATGGCTAGAAAAAGAATAAGAAAAATTCCGGTGTTTTTGCTAACAGCCGATGCATCTATCCTTGTAAAAAGGAACACTGAACTGATTGGGATAACGAAAATGATTTCGAAGCCAATAGATTTTATGAAATTTTCTGCTTTGATAAAAGAGTATTCCTTCAATTTAAATCTAATATAAATTCTGAATGAGATTAATTTTTTGACTCCTTTTCTCCCTATTTCTCTCATAATTCACACGGAATGATCATATATATTAGAAATCGACTAATTAATTTTGTAAGGCAATTCAACAGTCAGGTCTTTATTATTGCCAAACTAAACAAAATAGACACTATTCTATCAGCGATGAGATTAGTAGAATAGTTATCAAGACCAAAATTACTTCTCATACATGACGAAAACGAATAAAATTATGAACATTTCATTTCACTATTTCCAAATTTTATTGGGTATAAATTATTCGAATTGACCAAATATCTCTCTTTTTTTTTTGATAAGAGATTTCTGCTTCCTTTATGTTATCTCTAGTTTTAGCTCCATGTTGATTCTAATAAACCCGCTATTTTCCGTTCAATGTTTCGTAAGAGATTTTCTTCCAAAAGCCATTTCAAGTATTACCAACTTTTATAATGATTCAACTATGATTATTCATAGATCTAGCTTCCTTATATCCACTCGCGGCTGCTTCGAGACTTTATTGTGGTAGTTTTTTCTCAGAATATGAACAAAAATGTGAGAAAAATTATGGAGATCGAAATTTTAATTAAATTTGATCTCACTTAAATTATTTCTACATATTGCTCATCAATAATTTTAAAGCGAATACGGAGTTCTAAGAAATGGAAATCGTAAAGGGATTCATCAGTCGATTGTTTGACCCTGGTATAACGATAGAAGAAGACAGATTGGCATATCTAGTCAGAAAATTCGAGATTCGTAATTACTATCTCATTGTCACGTCTATAATCGCAGTTACGACTATCAAATTCATAATGAATCCAGCCACATACTGGAGATCCTATCTTGTTACATGGATAATTTGGAGCAATGTGATAATCCTCCTCTATAAAAAGAAAACTCACATTCTGAATGGGTTTTTTTCAGCGCTGCACTTTTTCAGTTCTTTCCTCTTTCCATTTCTTAACCCAAAAGATATTATTGGAGGACCTTATACAATCATGCTCTATGCATTTGTAGGTCTGTGTGCTTCGAAGTCAACGAAACTATTCATCATTCAGATATTGTTCAACGTTGGTGTTTATTTTTTCATCATGGAATACTATATCATGGTAAAATTGGAGCAAATGAGCAAGGAAGAGATATTGGAGCAAGTATCAAGTGGTTATTATGGATTTCTTCGTATCAGTGCTTTTTTGGTGCCAGTGATCGTTCTGTACCACAACTTTTTCTTTCACACCATGCAGGATACTGTTCGCCTAAGCAAAACCCTAGGCGCAACGAACGCCGAGCTTACTACAAAGAAAAAAGAACTTGAGCAAGAAATTAAGACAAAAGCTGCCTTCTTGATTACCTTCTCACATGAACTGAAAAATGCAATTAATGGTTTGAATGGAAATTTGACTCTTGCAATGGATGTGAATAAGAATAAAGAGGTTGAATCCTATCTTTCAACTGCCAAGGTTTGCAGTGCTCTGATAAGATATTTTATGCAGAATATTCTCGACACAGATAAGATAGATGCAAACAATCTCCATATTTCGCCATCACAGACAGATGCACAAGAATTTTTCAAACATTTGTGGGATGTAAGCAGCGAGATGATCAGAAATAAGCGGCTTAGAGGAGGTATTAACTTCCTTACTCGAATCCCTCGGGCCCTAGTGATCGATTCAGATAAAATAGCTCAAGTGGTTGTTAACTTGGTCTCAAACGCTGTTAAATTTACAGAAGAAGGGCAAATAGCTCTCCAAGTGAAATGGACAGAGAAAAATGGGCTAGCTACTGAAGAATTTACGCCGAGAACGGAGAGTGTAGCTGACAATGATTCTGAGCTGTCCAATAAAGCTGCCTTGTCTGTTCGTCAATCTAGCCACAACCAAGATTCTTATTTCAAAAAATTTTTGAAAAACCTTGTAGACACATCAACAATTCACGAAGGATTGTTTGTCGATTACTATGATGATGTGTCAGGTGTGCTAGAGTTGACTGTGAGTGACACTGGCTGTGGAATGAATGAACAACATCAGCAGAAGATCTTCAAGAAGTTTTCTCAGATTGACCAGCATGAACAAAACGTCCGAAGGACGGGTTGCGGAATCGGATTATGGGTGAGCAAATCGATTGCGCAAGGCATGAGTGGTGATATTGTTGCAGAATCAAGAGAACGTGGTGGATCAAAATTTATCTTCCAGATCGGAGCAACCACTTTTGCAAACAAAAACTCTCCAGCCTCTTTCAGACAGACTGGCATTCAGGAAATTGACAGTTCAGAGTCGGTTGGTACAGCAAAAAAGTTGCTCATTGCCGATGATGATAGTTTCAACACTGAGCTGCTAAGGCGGTTCGCAAGAAAACTTAATATTGAATGTCTCTGGGTGAGCAACGGCAGAGATTTAGTTCATAAATATGAAAAGTGCTACCGAGAGATTGGGATGATCATTACTGACAATAACATGCCTGAGATGGAAGGAGTTGTAGCTGCTGTGAAAATCAGCGAGTTCATGGCTAGAAACCGAATAAAGAAGATCCCGGTGTTTTTGCTAACAGCCGATGCCTCAGTCCTTGTGAAGAAGAACACTGAGCTAGTTGGTGTGACTAAAATGCTTTCGAAACCATTAGACTTTATGAAGTTTTCAGCTTTGATAACAGAATATTCATTCATTTAATGTTCCATTATTCGGAATCTTAATAGATGAGTCATAATAAATCAAAGGAATATGTCTTGAATTGTGCTAAATTTCCACATTGAATTTTAAATGTATTATTTAAAATGAGGTTAAGTGCTTGGAGTCACAACTGTTTGTACATTTTTTATCCAATTTACTCACAATTTTACTGATTCTGGACCTTTCCATCGGATATTATAATGTCTTTTTAAGTGTTATTCTGATAATCATAATCTACATTAATCCCCTCACAATTTCACTTCCTAGATCTCTTAGCATCGATCAGTTTTGGCGAATTGTAAATTCACCGTAACCAAAAATATTGAAACTATCAAAAGATTCTGCTTCTTCAATGCTGATACCTCAAAACTGTTTGATATTTATTTATTAACTCAGTTTAAGCCATCATTGTATAACGAACTCTTATTTTGATAGAACTTACCAATCAGTTAAAATCGCCTTCACATAAAAGTACGATGAAGTTGAAATTCTAATCATATGGCTTACACTCACTGAAATTTCCAAATAACTCGATTATGTATACCTTATTTCGCGTTTTTCAAAAGGGCAAATAATTCCGGCTCAGATGCAATCTTCAAAAACTGCTTTTCTTCCGCTGTCCATTTTTCCCTAGGAGTCAATAAAATTCGCTCAAGTTTCTCTCTCAGCACTTTCAATTTCGCGTTCCATTCAAGATCTTCTGGTTTAACCTTAGGCTTCGTGACCTTCTTCATTGGAGAAGGAATCATCTTCTTCGTAGGGCTCTTCGGAATGTAGCTCGTCGTCACGCTTTGGGTAAGTGGAACCTCATTGAACTTGGCCGTTCCCATCTGGACGTCCTGCTCCTTCGATTTCTTTGTTTCCATTTCATTCAAAATCTCCATTCTTCCTCTCCTACGCGCGCTCTCTGGATCAGATTCTTGGGTGTTAATCTCCGTTGTGAGAGTGTACAAGTGATTGGTCACTCTCATAAACGATTCATTCGAGATCTCTTGCCCATCGTCCTCAAACCTATCATCTTCTTCTGTCTGACTGTAGAAAATCTGATTGTCCGAAGTCACTAAAGGAAGTCCTTTGGCACCCGATTTAGTTCCCTTCCTATATGATGACATCCCCGGTTCAGTGGAAAGTCGAGAAGTCTCAGTTTGCTCTCTGTTCCTCTTATCACCAGGCATTGAAACTTTCGGTTTCTTCATAATCGAAGCAGGGAAATGCTTGCATACGCTTTCGATGTAAGGAGGAGTAACGTCCTCGAGGCTACCAACCTCTTCAAGTTTCGAGGTAATCGTGCTGACGAATTTGCCTTTTAGCATTTTAGATAATTCCACTGCTCTGGTATCAGCCAGTGTGACGTAAATAACTGAAAGAGATTTGCTCCAAGTGCAAAGGACTCGGGTGGGCTGGAAATCGATATTGTTCAGCCATCCAGGGATTTTCTCACCGAGGTTGATTTCTCTGAAATAGTTTAGCCCTTCGAGATTGCCGTTCGTGCCGGTCCAATACAATTTTCTGTTTTCTGTGAGAGCAATTGAGCATCTGTACCCTGCTTGCACTTGTAACACTTTCTCCTTCGCAGATCCCAGGCGATTTTCAGCGAGCGTTGGTACACTACGAGATTCGTAGTCTCTTAAGCCGAGCTGACCACAGCCTCCCCATCCCCAAACGAAAATCTTTCCAAAGGATGTTTTGCAAATCACGTGCTTGTAACCACAGCTGACTTGCGTCGCGAGTTCTCCATCGCTCTTCAACTTTGTGATGAGTGTCGGGTGACGTCTTGGCTGTTGATCCCCAAGTCCGAGCTGTCCAGCAGAGTTGTCAGTACCGAAGGAGAAAAGCAGTCCGTTATTTGCTAACAGAATACTGAAATTCATGCCACAGGATGCCGAGGAAATCTTGACGTTCTTTGGAAGGTTAAGGCGATAAGGACTGAGCTTCCAGCCGTTCTCAAGCAAGAAAGGCCAAGCAAACGCCGCTCCAGATGCAGTCACAGCGACTGTGTTCATACCCTTGGCTCGAACGTCAACCACTGGGTCGTTGCTGACTCCTAGGTCCACCTGGACGACCTCTCCTACTTCCTTCGTGTGTCCTAAACCAAGCTGTCCTTTATTGTTAGCTCCCCAAGCATACAATTTGCCTTGGTTGTCAAGCATTACGTTGTGGTCGTCACCTGCCTTCACAATTCGTGGTCTAGCATCCGGGTACCCGAACATATCCATGGGGACCTCTTCTGCAGTGTATTTGAATTGTTTGGGGTTCAAAGGCCTTCCGAGTTGGAATCTATCGTTAATACCCCAGGAATAGAGTTTTGGATGGTTTGTCATGGCAAGTGTGTGATACGCTCCGATTTCATAAATTTGGACATCGTATTCGGCATTCTTGTTGAATTGGTTTTGGATTTCGAGGGCCTGAACACTCCAAAGCGGGTCGTAGAATTCGGTAAGGTCGCTCTGTGTGTCCAAATCAAGAATTCTTGTGAATAATGAGACTTTTTTCGTGTTGAACGCCGACATGAGCTTTGCTCTATTCATCGAGCCATATTCCTCCTCGAATTGATGCTCATCCATATGAATATTCCCGAGCTCAAGCTGTTCCTTATAATACTTAATACCTCCAAACAGCGTTCCTAGCTCGGTTCCCAACACGTTCTCAAAGTACATACCATCCTTCGAGGAGTAAACAGCTAATCTCTGTTTCGCTTGCTTGCTCCACGCCAACCAAGACCTCACCTTCCTTTGAATTATCGGCGTCGCCCAGATGATTTCCAAGAAAGTTTGCCTTATCCATTTCGTACGAACAAAGCCTTGAATCGTTCTAGCTGCCTTATGCCATCTCGCCACCTTACTCCTCACCAAAAATCCTCTAATATTCTTGTGACACATGATCGCGCTCTTGCCCCATTTCACATTCAATCCAGCCATCTTCGCTTTCGTTATGGTCGCCTTATTTTTCTTACGGGCCAGCACTCCTCTCATTCGAGCTTGAATCTTAATCGCAGCCGCATTTCTAACCTTTCTGAGCAAGATTTCAACTCCACCGTCAATAATTCCTTCGATAAGGGTCTTTACATATTTCAGTCTACGGACTTTCTGCCTTGCGATGCAACCCCTTCCAACTCTTTGAATGAGGGCGACGCTCTTCTTGATCTTGGCGTATCTTGCAGTATAAAACTTCATTTTCCACCAAGCCTGGATTTTCCTCACCGCTTTCTTAATCTTCAGGAACCTTCTATGTTGCAGTATCGTACGATACCACCTTTGGATCTTCCTGATAGCTTTTCTCGTGTTTTGGAACTTTCGATAGTACTGTCTGACTCTAAACTGGTTCTGGATCTTCCTTATTCCTCTCAGGCATATAAGCACTTTGGCCTTGGTAGGCAACCATTTCTTCACAAACCATATGTACCTAAACCAATTCTTTTGAATGATCTTCGCCGCTTTGGCCTTGACTTTGATTTTCTCGTAGAGGATTTTGTTTAACTCAGCCTCTGCCCATAGTTTCATGAAAACCTTTGTATTTCCGAACAGAATCCCCACTCCGAAGTCGATTTTGGAGTATTTCACAATGTCTTTCGCCATGGCCTTGAAATCTGAGCCATTCTCTACGTGCTTATAGAACGGAATAATCGAATGTCCTCCCGCAAGCTCCTCATATTTCTCATAAAAGTTCTTGTAGAACCTTCTCGTTGGGTAGCTCGCTTTCCTGACCTTGATCGTTTCCAAGATACCCATATACTGGATTTGTTCGAGGGTCATTCTGGGCATGAAGAGCTTCTTTTCCTTACGATTGTTCGGTTTGATGCAACGCACGAAATGGCAATCACAGCTCTTCAGTTCCATATACAGGTCTTTCATCTGAGCTCTGAACTTTGCGCCGAGGAATTTATCCGTCGCCTTGGATCCTTTCTTCGCTTGAGTCTCAGGCTCCGGCTCATTGCCACATAAACCTTTGTAGATACGTGGAATTTCCTTGAATTTAGATTTAAATAGCGCTTTCTCAATGTAAGCGCTAAGCTCGTCTCTATTTTTAAATCGAAATCCGTTGATGTTGTATTCAACAGGACTTGCAGTGTGTTGTACGATGAAGGAGTCTTTTGTGAGCTTTGGTTTGGTTAAGGTGGGGTTTTTCTCATGGGCTTTGATGATTTTTGCGCAAAGTGCTTCGTCGGTGGAGTTGACCGAGCAGGATTCATCGACTAAGCAGAAAATACCTGATGGAGGCTTATCGAGCAGGTCAATGACGTCTTGATTGTCCTTGAAAACCAGCTCGCAGAGATAATCTTGGAGACCTTCGTTACAGAATTCTGTCTCTTCTGCCTTGAAAATGTAGTAAATGTAGAGTTGTTGCAATTGCTCGTTTGTGTAATTGATACAAAGTTGCTCGATACTATTGACTTTGAAGATTTCGAACCCGAAAATGTCGAGCAACCCGATGTGGAAGTAATTATGTAGCAGCTGAGGGATATCAGCGCCTTCTTTGAGGAATTCTGGAGGCATGACTGTAAAATTCAGTCGCTTCACCAGCCAGTTGAAAAGGGTGTTATAGAGCTCTTTGGCGAGTGAATCCCTTTGGGTGACGCACTCAGCCTTTGAAATTGTAGATTCGATAACCTGTCCTTGAATTTCTCTGAATTTAATGACCAATGCCTTGGCCAGTTCCTCGTAATCGATCTCAAGGAGGTCGGTGACGGATTTTAAATATTCTTCGCCTAAAACTTTGCAAGGGGTTTTATCACCAAGAGTAGACTCATCGAAATCAACATTTCCGAGAAGCAGCGAGCACGCGACGATAATCCAGATTGCTTTCTGCTCTTCCTTTGAGAAGTTCATTGTCTGGAACGATTGCACAACTTCGTTGTAGAGCTCGACGTCGTCAACAGTTTGCACTGAATAGCACCCGGAGCGGTTGATATAGAAAAACGATTCCATCAGCGGTTTGCCGTCTTTCGCCAGGCGTAAGGCCTCGAGTTCTTGAATTGTGGCTCCCTTGAAAAGATGATAGTAGATATGGTAGTTACGCTCGCCTTGAGACTGCGTGCAGCATCTGGACTTCTCCAACAGGTAGTTTGTGATCGTTGCGCCAAGAATATTCCGATTGCCATTCTTTGAGATCAATAGTGACACATACTTTCCGAAACGTGACGAGTTATCATTACGGACGGTCTTGGCGTTTCCGAAGGCTTCGAGAATAGGGTTACAAGCCAAGATTTTGTCTTCAATGGTCGGTTCATCAGAAGGAACTTCATTTCCCGCACTATTCAATGACGTCAGAAACTTCATTGCGAATTTTGTGTTCTCAGTCTTGCCGGCGCCTGACTCTCCAGAGATGACAATAGCCTGGTTTCTCTGATCTCTCAGTAAATTGGTGACTGCGGCGGAACTGATTGCATAGACGTGAGGAATATGGTTTTTAGGATCAAATCTGAGTTGTCGGACTGAATCTTGGAACTTAAAAAGGACTTCCTTTGTGAAAAGCTCAGGGATCATGCAGTAAGGGTTGAGCACGATGAGAGAAGAGCCCACATAAGTGAAAATCTTGCCTTTGGTGTAACGTTCTCGCAAATTGTAAAGCAATTCGGCTTCGCTCAAGTTCTCCATCTCAACCATATCATCATATCCATCAGCCAACCCTTTATAGGAGTTGGTTGCGAAAACTAGTTTGCCGGCTACTTCTTCATCAGCCTGTGCGCCTTCATATCGGAGGACGACTTTGCCTGTTTCCGGCTTGCTTTGGACAGCGACGGCCTGTCGGTAGCATTCCGAGGTCAAATCACCATCGGGTAGTTGTACCCAGAGGTTGTCGCCTTTATTTATCCAAGTAACGTCGACTATTGGTTCAGGTTTTTTCATTTCGTTCGGTTAAGATGCTCTTTTTTGATTTTACTCTGCAATCGAGCAAATGATTAATAAGTTCATGAGACTCATCCAAGGTTAAAAAAAATTAATGAGAGATAAATTTTAACAAGTGAGCTGAGAGTTAACAGCTCAGATTCATAAGTCTGTTAGAATCTTCCTGAGTTCATAGTTTGCATTCGATTATAAATAGGATGCAGACGCAAGTACACAGAAAATGAATTTGTTAGGCCAATCAACAGAAAATGTATAAAATCTCTTATCATTAGTGACGAAATCCGCAATCCTGTACTTAGAAATATGCAAAAGAAATGAATCTTCGCTATTTGGACTAATTTCGATTGAAAGTCACAGCATCAGTAATAGATCTATGAATTTAAGGTGGAAAAGCAAGGCAAGGTAAGGAAAATTTTTCGAGATTTGCATAAATAAGCAATTAAAGTCAAAGTGAAGAATTTTGGATATTTATGAAA
>ENA-UOTZ01000229-UOTZ01000229.1-compost-metagenome-genome-assembly--contig:-NODE-229-length-47592-cov-9.761759_pt1 | contig 47592 bp, 44 predicted proteins | sample MGYA00238144_ERZ746983 | MGnify/ENA primary metagenome ERZ746983 (study PRJEB28759, sample SAMN06268863) | compost metagenome | isolation source: single cell | place: USA: California, Emeryville, Joint...
ACGTAATAAGTGCGATCTAAAGGCTTTGTTAATGTCTTTTTCCGAGAAATGCTCAGACCAGAGACAATCTCCTGAGAGAAGTCTCGATCTGGGGATTTAATTTCACCAAATAGCTCAGTTCTTGGATTCATTATGTTCCTGAATTTCAAGTCGAGGGCTATTGGAAGAAGATTATCAATGATAATAGGGTAATCAAAGTTCAGCTTGAAAATCTTTGAGTCTTCACTGAAACTTATCTATTTATTGATTGATATTAAATGCTCGTTGCAGGTGATAATAATTCAAATTACTGTCACAAACGAAGAGAACTTGTCACTTTCGGAGCGTTTGCAGGCAATTATCTGTGGTTTATCTAGTCGAGTTAGGATCAGTCACGAGAGAATAATTGTCGATAGTTTTACTGTTCTTAACATTCTTTCTGTCAACAATCACTCGAGTACCCAGAAGCCTATCCGAATTGCGGTTGACCCGACTCTGACTACTTCCTTTTCCAACACTCTTCACAATCTGGTTTAATCCTTCGTCTAACTCACAAAGGTGGCATTGGACAGCATCGAAAGACACGAATCGAAGCGGAACAAACTTGCTTTCATTTTCACGAAGAACTATGTCCTCAAGCTGATTTTTCTTAATGTTGTGCAGTCTGACAACCATAGGCTGTGACATTTTGTTGACAAGCAGATAATTCGAGTGAACAGAAATTTCTTTTTGTCCTTGCTCGGCTGTAGTTGTGACTTCAGTCACAATTTCAACGGGGTTGTTGTTCAAATCCGTCTTTTTTACTTTTGTCTGCTTTTCTTCTTCAATATCAATCGATAAGACTTCTTTGATTCCTTCAATCTCGACATATAATCTTCGCATGTAACTAGTATTCATGTAAATTTTTCTATCCGAATTGCTGAGTCCGTGATAACAGCCTTCTGACCGCTTATTCAAGTTAAAGGAAACAAATTTTGGTGTCTCATCATCATCGTACGAGAAAATATTATTCATCTTCGCGACGTCACTTTCAATATCAAGGTTCATATTATTGCGAATATAGCCTTCACCTCCAGCCTCTAGTTTTTCGATGTTTGTTGGTTTAAGCCAGTAGGTTATCGAACTTCCTGTATCATTTTTTAAGATAAAATATGTTAGGGCCGCCTGATTCCTGCTGCTTTGGTCTTTGAGAGGGGATGGTGAGACTAGAGGGACCGGATTTTTGGAGGTGAATCCATAAAGCTCTTTTACAATTTTTATCATTGATTCCCATGATTCTATGTTTGCGTTCACAAGGAATTTGTCTTTTATGCTCAAGTTTACGTCTTTTTGACGCTGCTCCAAAATTGCCTGAAGAGTGAACCTACAAATCGAGTTACATGATTAAACCCATTGCTTGCACTTGTGGAAAAAAATTTACTCAAAATTTTCTAGGACAGGCTCATAGTACGTATTAGACTCATTAAAGAGGAACACCTTTGCATTCAGTTCACAGAGGATTGCGTTGGAAATGGGTTTTTGTGGCTGATTCCTGTTTTGAATTTTGGAATCTAGGACAACATTTAGCAATTCGATGTTCACCAGAGGCTGCAATTCCTCTCTTAACTTCAAGTCATTGGTTCGCTCTCCTCTAAGCAGAGTTAGGTACAGAGCTGGGATCTTTGGAGTTGGAGGTTAGCGATAGAAAAGTTGTAAATGCTTACTTTTGAGCTGATATGAGCAGGAAAACCAGGATCTTCAAAGAAGGCTCGCGACTTCTTGGCTTCCACTATTTCAAATTGCTGTTCGACACCTTTTGGGAGGCGAGTCTTCTTATAAACACTCTTCGCCGCTTGAATGAATGCCAAGAATTGTATCAAAAATGCGTGATATGTCTGGCTATAATCAATGCAGATTTCTTTGTTAAAAGCTAGTCCAATGTCAGTCAATCCTTGACCTTTTAGAATCAATAAATCCAGCTTTAAACTTGCACTGTGCAGTAAAGTTTTTGTTTGGGAAAGCTTTTTGAATTTTTCTGAGGAGAGGCCAACTGAAATTGAAGAAATTTGTAATTTTATCTCTTTCTCTTCATGTAATGACGACAAACCAAGTTTAGCAGAGATATCTATGATCAATCGTGAGTATCTTGGGTTTGGTTTTTCGAGACTAACTGAATCAGTTGCGATTGCCAAACCACGTTGTCCTTTTGAGGAGATTTTTTTCCTTCTTCTGGTATTTGAAGGTTCGGTTTGATTCACCTTAAATAGACAGATTGAGTTGTTGTTTAAGACGATAGTGGTAGACGATGGCTTGGCTTGTGGGTCCGGATTCGGATTCGGAGGACTTGATGGGAGGAGAGAATCCAGGAGATTCGTAAGGTTATTTATAAATTTCAACATCATAGTGAGTCCAAGCTCGTTGACATAGGTTCTTAGATTATTTATCGTGACTACTGTTCCATGTTGACTGACAAGAACCTGTAGAAATGGTTTCTCGGCAAAGGTGACGTCGGAAACACATGCTATATTTGTACGATCAATGGCTTGATGTGCTAAGCCTTCGATTTCGACCAAAATATTAGAGCTAATATCCCCTTTGAATGTCTAAAAGATTGAAAGTATCAACATATAAAATTCTTTAGAGTTCAGAAATTTACTGTTATCGTCACGCCAAGATTACCACTACCGAGAGCTATCCTTTCAAAGCTTTCTTTTCCGGTGTATGGAGTTCCATCTTCCGACTCCGCAATTATTTCTTCATGATCTAAAAGAATCTCTCCTTTAAAGTTTGCCACCTTGTTTGGAAAAGAAAATGAGATCACAAGAGGAAAATATTAGGATGTTCTACTTTGACTATGATCAAGCTCCCGATTTCGTAATTTTCCTTGATGGCTTCGGAAAATTTGTCAAGATATGAGTTTGGAAGTAGAGGCTTGCAATCTGAGAGCTTGAAGTTTGAAGATTGTTCATCAGATTTCTTAATTTGATTTTCGTTTGAAGAGAATTGTTTCGAAATTCTGTTTGAGAGTTCCCCAATTGTGATAATAATGCTCTCGATGACATTTGTGACCAGATAAACGTCTGAAAGCAGAACTCGCAATCTGACCTCGCCAATAATGACGGAAATCAAAGGTTTGAAGCAAAATATTGTTTTTGCCTCTAAAGAAAGAGGATCTTTCTCATGCGTGTTACTGAAGGCGAGTGTAATTTCCTCAACGATTTGCTTCGAACTGCCGTTTTTAGATGTGTGTAAACTTCCCTTAAAGAGCAATTTAAATGAATTTTGAGGTTTTTTCATCGTGAAATTTAGTGAAGTCTAGTTGACATCAAGATGAGATCAGCCTATTAACGTAAGTTGTTGTTACTATTTTTGCAGTCATCAGATGAGTTTTCGCTTTGCGTTGAATGGTGAAAGGGTAACCATTCAACCAATATTTCTCTTCAAAACCTCTGAGATTAGTGTTGTAGGGTGCATTCAGCTCAGAATTTAATATTTCGAAAGTTATTGATTCAGGAATAATAACCTTCGAACTAATTTTATCGACTGGTTTTGGCGCAGTTTGAATTGAGATTCGTTGAAGGAAATTCATAATTGGTTGGGAATAAATTTGAATAATTTTGCACGCTTCGAATAGCTTGAGGTAGTCAAAGTTGATCCTGGAGGATTAAGATATAATAATTATCATTGTGAACATAGAAATATCAATATACTCGAGATGGCCTAGAGTTATCGCCAGTTTTTTTATGAGTTCTCTGCTGTCATTGACTGCGACAATGCTCAGGTTTTGATCATTTAGGCTCGTGCTTCTTAGAATTTTGAAGATTTTCTCTCGTTTTGTTCGCTGTAACCCAATCTCTCCAGTTATCACTGCAAAAATTTTGATAAATTTTGTAAGATATTATTCATCTGGAAAATTTACATCGCATTTCGAATGACTGGTTCAAGATTTTCACAGCAACTTTATTATTATTCAGTCCAAATGTCAGCGTCCTTCCCTCATTTTCCAAATTAAAAGCCATTTTTCTGAGATTAATTCTCAGAATTTTCTCAGAGTTATCAGTGACAGGCTTGTCTTTTTTAGGATCTTCAAGGAAGGGTTTCTTGAACAATTGAAGGATCTTCTGCAAAGTATTTCCAGCATTCCTCAGTGTTTGGGTCAGGAGAGGCACGCATTCTAAGAAGATATTCATTCAATTAAATCCGATTTATCGAGAGTTATACCTGAGTTGAGCATGACTTCAAGTGGCTGCTGGTCATATTGGATTTCTAGCCGAGACCCTGAACCTTCTGGATTTAGAAGTGGTTCCCAAATAACTGCAAGAGTTGAGTTGGACTGTTGGGAGGAGTTGGATAATTCTGGAGATTTCGAAAGCTTGCAAATTTCGAACCTACATAAATCTCCTTCCAGAGTGGCTGAAGCCTCTCGAAATTGGAGATCAATCTAATTGAATTTAAATGAAGAGACCAATCAATTTTAAAAGTTATTACTGTCGTGCGTGCTTTGGTAAAATTTAATTTGGTCTGTGATCCGAACACGCTATAAACAACTTCTGGTGTGCTTTTATAGAAATCGCAGAGCTACAAGAAACAGTAAGCTCCCTGAACCGGAGATTGATTTTACGTTCAAGTTGTATTCTTCAATTCCTAACTCGAGAGAAAGCTGAATGAAGTCAAGTGGATTAATAGCTTTTTCTTCGGCGTCAGCTTTCTTATGGGTAATGGGCTTGGCCATCTTTTTGCGTGCTTTTTTCACACCCTCGTTCATCTTCTTTTCTTCAAACTCCATATATTCTGTTAGCGACTCGAATGCGTCAACAAATTCATCTTCTTCAGCAACGCTAACATTGCTAATATTGGTGGTATTAATCATTGATGGTCCTTGGCTTTGCTTCAGTTGAAGTTGGACATTTGGAAGATTGCCATCTGTTGGTGTTGGTGCTTTGCTATGTTTTGCATCTTCAAGTGGCAGCTTGCTCAGTCTCAAATCTTCCTCTTGAGTTGAAAATTTGCGTCTTTTTGGGGTGGGTATTGGTGCTGAGCTTTTTCGTAAAAGATCACCTTCGGTAGGTGCTTGCGGCTGCTGTTCAATTTGTTTAACCAGAAGCGAGTGCAAAGTTGTTAAGAGTTTCATGAACTGATTGTCAATGGAACTTGGGAAGTTTAAGCTGAATTTAGAGAGCTGGCACACGAAGTGGAAATGTATCAGAAATTTTTGATCTCTTTCAACCACTCCACGGGTAATTCTCGAGCGAAAAGAGAAGTTATCAAGCAAAACAAACGCCTATGAATGAGAGTTGAGAAATATGGCCAGAACAAAGAGGATTTTACGTCATTTGTATCAATCCCATTGTTATAACGGAATGATATCCCGAGACAATTAAAGTCAAAGTTTGCACTTTGCCCCACCTGTCCGGTTGGTTCAAGAGCTAGCGCCTGTGGCTCGATGTTAGAATTGTCAATGGTCCGAATTGAGAACTCATCACAATAGTATATCTACAGATTTGAGAGAACTCAGAGTTATCGATCAAGGTCTTATTTACCATGTAGGATGAACTCAGAATATTCGTATTTTCAGGAATTGCAACCGAGTGATTCTCTATGAGAAGATTTATCACAAATTGTGTATTATAACCCATCATCTTCTTCAATTTATTCTTAATTTTCCTCTCGATTCTTCGGGTATCTGCATTCGGCATCTCACCTTCGGCTTCGGCCAACTCTTGAAGCTAGTATTGTTGATTATGAGACCATGCTTGCATAACAAATATCAACCTTCGCATTTGTCAGGAAAAAGTTTAAGCGAGTCACAACGTCCCTGTTAAGGATGAGATCGAATGGCTTGATATGCAAGTGGATGGAAATTAAATTTTGTGCTGGTTGCGCTTGTTCAGATTGCAGATGCGTGTTGAGTTTTTCCCTCACGAATTTTAGGTTTAAAAATTGTGCTTGCGGATCTTTTTGATGACGCACTGAAAAGAATCTAACGAATTTTTTATTGATCGTCAACTTGTCCTGTGCAAGAAGACTGTCTATTCCGACTTGTGCATCGACTACTCTTGCATATTGGTCCAGCTTAAGGCGAAAGCGATCAATCTTTGTGTAGAGAAAACAGAATTTGGTGTTCTGATTTGATGCTCTGTTATTGAGCTTGAGAAGAATTTCTTCGACTTCAATAGAGAGAGAGGATTTGAATTTATTCACATTTTCTTGAGCCTACAGCTACCAGTGAGCCTAGAGTCACTCAAGAAAAACATACCTCATCAGGAGCCAAGAAGATGTTATTATTCTTGATGAAATCATCAATATCATTGAGCACCATGTCGTCTATGCTCAATGCTTGCGGTTCAGCCTTGCGTTCTTGACGAAACAGCACAGTCCCAACCACCCTGCTGAAGAAGCCTTTTTTTTCTTTGCGGGTTTCGGTTTTTGGGATCGCTAATTGTTCAGTATTGGCGTCAGAATGGAGTAATGGAGATTTTGGCTCCTAATTCGATCAATATTAGGGTAACAAATATAACTTCATACTTCGAGGAGACTTGAAATGAATTGATTGACAGCCTCTCGATTCAGAAGTTGAGAATTAGCGACTTGTCGGAAGATAATAATCTCTTCCAGTGATAGCTGCAACTCATACTCATTCATCATTGCTAGTATTCCTTTATAATCGGTTTTCACTTTCTCTCCTCCTCGCTGAATGTAGAATGCTTGATTCTCTTTGGTCAATAAGGCCTTCTTCTTTGGACCTGCTTGCTGTTCAATATCCTGATAAAAAAAAATTGAGTCCATTTCAACCAAATACAAAATAAGGCTACGTAGAGAATCTTGAGCTTGTATATTGTGATATACTCTCGTCTCATTATTGACTTCCCGACGATGTATTCCCAATTTATTCTCTCCTTATGAAGTCGATTGTGTAGCAACACACTGTCGAACACATACTTCCACCAAACTCTCACATTTTCTGAGGACTATTCAAAATAAAGACTTTAGTGACTCCCATGATGATGAAGAAGCACATTACGTCAGGTCTGCATGAGAAAGAAGGTCTGTAACAAAAGTGTTCTTCAGTCTGGTTGCACCATTTGATGAAATGTATCAAGAATTGCAATCTTTTATATTGCACATCTTCACATGAGATGTAGAGCTTGGAAAGAGAGATATCAAGCTTCAGAGCTGGGTTCTTATCACTGTCTATTTCCGACAGGTAGCTAGTCTTCTTCACGCAAACGTCAGTCGGCTTCAGAATAAAAGACTATCATAATTAAAAAACAAAATCATCTAAGCCGAATTTCAATCTCGAATTGCTTACTCTGAGAAATTCTTTCTTATCCAAATTTCGAAGTATTAGCTCAGAGTGCTGGATGAATTCTTGCGAAGTGATGTCCCTTCTCAGTTCCAAGGAGTTCATTTCTAAAAAAAGAAGTTGCATAAATAAGAATGCTTAATTGTCCGTCAACCTTTCGGAATCGTATCAAAGTAAAAGCCGAACCCTTGAATCATTATCTGCGAATAGGAGAGCTTTTGTTTCATCCTCTCTTCGGGGTTAACGAAAGACTTTTGGAAATTGCTGTCTGTCGGGAAGAGAGTGAGAGATTTGAAAACGACTCCCATAGCTAGTTTCCGATCTCTTAGAGACACTCCATTATCCTCTATGCGGATATGGACATTTCTGATCTCCAGATTCAGATTTTCGAGAATAATTTGCATCATTTTTCTCAGCTTCGATGGGCCTTTAACCTTTGCCTTAGATGCCATTAACGCTTTTTTCTATAACATGCACTTCAACTCATGCTTTCTCCAATGATTATGCTTACGGTTTTGTTTTCAAGCTGGATGAGCGTTGACTTTTTTTGTTCCTGCTGCACTTTCAAGTTCATAGCATGATTATAGTCGTTCTTCACTGAGCAAACGATGTGAATATCTTCAAGTTTGACTTGACAAGGCTCTTTCCATATTTTCGACCAAGGAATGGAAAGAAGAAAGGTTCCTATGACTCCCTCGTTGATCTCGAGATTCAAATTTAGCCCTGTATTGAAATTAATGAGCTACTCTACTCCAGGAACATTAGTTTTTACCTAGCTCCTTGTAGATGAGTTCGACAGCATCCTTTTTTATCTGCAGGTTATTTTTTAACATCACACCATTCCATGAGCTGATATTTAATTCTCCTGCAGAGAAATCCTGTCAATAGCGAAGATGAATAGAAGTTGTAGATGCATTCTTACCTCGATGAAACCTCCCAGGACTTCGAAAAGCAATTTTTTGAAAAGTTCTTTGAACATTTCTTTGTATCCTTCTTTTGGTTACCAAGAATATAATTATTGAGACCTATTAAAAAATTTCTGGCTATGAATTTAACTGAGCTATCTTCTTCTTTTTTTCGGTATCAATTATATCGGAACTCTCATATGAAAATTTGCTTAGCGTTGAGTTCTGTCAGGATTGTGGAACAGATGACAGTGAATTATTGATGGTCTGAAAAGAATTAGAGGCTGGAATCCCCCCAGAAATTGATTTTTTAAGTAAAGCTGTTGATATTATTCACGTGGATAATCGAAACTACCTTCTTAATTTGATATGAGAGAAAATATTCACCATTGTCCTCAAGATGAGAACCAAATAATGACGAGTTGCTTGGGAAATATTCTACAACTTTCGAAATGATGTCTTAACTAATTCATCTCCTGATGGTTCAAATTGTTCACATGCGGAAAAGATTATCGAGAACCTGACTCAAACAATCAAATGCTAAGCTAAATAATGTTGTTTTTTTCAATTTTGTTGAGCTTAAGTTTTCCCTAACTACTCCTTTTTGGTGGCGCCATTTTTATGGAGCAATGTCCTATTCTGAATATGCATCGAAAAACTGCAATGCTAGATCTCTCAAGCAACAATCTAATAGCTCTTTGTTTGTGAATCATGGTTTCGAACTAATAATGAGATTCTGTTTTCGTAAGAAATAAAAAACAGCACAAAACTAGTTTTATTCAGTTAGGTATGCTCCAATCAGTAAACCTTCTCTTTAGATGACTGCCCAGTATCATCAAAGAAATAGATTTTTCAAATTTATATTTTTTCTTTTTTAATTGTTACAATCAGTCTCCTCTCGATTCTGCTCTATCTATCCAATTTCGTCTCTGGTTTGCAATATTTCTTTAGGATAATGCAAAAGAAAGCCTTAGTATTAAACTAATTAGATTTCGCTAACGACGAATCAAGGATTGCTTTATTTCAGTGCTATCGAAACTTGATCTATTTATTGATTATGGATACCTCATTTTTAACTCATACAGAGAAATAGCACATAAATGAACCACTTTGCGACAATATACAAAAGCTCTAACTCCCTCTTTCTAATGTTCGATCCATTTTTGGACATCATTCAACCATTTGATGTAAAGGCGTTGTTCCTTATCAAGTGAGACATGCTCGATGAAGGTAGCGAGTTCTTCAGTGATGCCAAATCCTCTAAGGTATTCTTGTAAGCCGGTCTGGAGTCGCTGCATTGTTTCGAAATTATTTTGATTAATTTAGCTGTATCTAGAAACTCTTACCTCATCCAAGCTACCATATTCTGGTCCACTGTAGGTGTTGACACCTCTCTCGAATCTAGAGAGCTTTCTGTGGCCTTCGACATCATCAATTACATTGACGGATTGGATGATAATCTGGTGATAAGAAATTATGGATTTCGAAACTAAATATCAAATACCTCGCCGTCATAAGTGGCACATTCATAGACTAATGCTTGCTTGTTTGGTCTAACCAGATAAACCTATCGAACAGACCATTGAATAAGCTGACCAGGAATCGAATGAAATACCGTAAAATCGCAGGACTCACCTTCTTGGTTTTCTTGATCTTCTACAAAGGGGATGAGGGGAAATGTTTTTAAGTCAGTCTACCTTCTTTCTGTTCTTGCTCTTCGTTCTCTTCGTTTTCGAAGCTTGGAGGTCTAGATTGGAAGGTAACAAGAACGGTTGTAGATCCGACTTGTTTGCGAAGTTCCAATTCATTCTCACCCTCAACATCTTTCAGGGAGAAACCTGACTGTTTCAAGTAGTTCTAATCGAGAGTAATTTAGAAAATCGTGAGTTTCAAGAGATTTTACTTGTACAGAGTCGTCTATTTGGTAGTTTTCTTCTTCATACTTAATCTCCTTTACAAGCGATTTAGACAACTTTTGTTTCGCTCTTTGGATGTCTGCCTCTGTCGTGAAAGTTCTGACTGGCATTTGGATAATAGAGAGGGTGGTAGTTGCCTTCTTAAGTAAAGGGGCAGCTTTGAAAGCTCTGGAGACGACTTTGGAAATCATATAGATTCTCTACCTCAATTAAAAATTATTAAAATTCGATTCAGAATTTACTTAATTAGCATTTACATGCTGTTTTTCAAGACAGTACTAAGATCGATCAAACAGTAAAACCAATTTTTGATTGAGGTATCTTTTAAGTTTGATTGATAAATCAGTACCAAAACATTTATACTTCTTCCAAAAAATTTGGAGCATAGAATAACCTCTTCTTGACTTCTTACATAGAGCTAATGGAGTAATTCAATTCCTTTGCATTTATTTAGCGTGAATTCATCACTAATTAACTCCGTGAGGCCAAGAAACTTAAGGTGTGAGTTGGTTAGTTTTACTGATTAGAGTATTAAATATATATTGAGAAAGCCATGTCAGGAAATGGATACTCGGCAAGGGACACTTTTCAGTACACGGCGAGTCTAAACTGTAAATATTACTCGTTATTCGAGCCCTTTGGCCTGATTGAATTCTAAAACTAGCCAGAGATAGTAAAAAGATATTTGGGAATGAGACTTATACCTCGGGATATTACAGTACAACCTATTATCCCACAGATAGTAGTTATCGGTCACAACTTGATGATCCTGCAGGCTCTAAGGGGTATTTGGGAACAAAAGACTACCGTGAATCTAAGCCTACATCAAGTATTGGATATAGCATGCTCTCAGATCCCTATTCAAGGGGTTATTCATATCAAAATGAAGAAAGTGGCCTAGGAAAGAAGCAGTATGGAGCACAAATGTCCTATGATTCCGGTTTTCGGTCGACTCTCTCGACAAATCCTTCATCTAGCATCGGTGTTGGGACGTATTACAACAGCAGTTACTATGGGTCTACAAAAACTGACTCACGCGACCGCTTGAATAATTATGACTCATGGAGTTCGAGACTGCAAAATTCTTCGTTGACTACATCTTCATATAGTACCGGCAGCAACTTCGAGAACAAGTATTATTCAAAGAGCAAGCCGTTTGAAGAAGATGACCAGTACTGGAACAAGCAAGCTTACACTGTTAGCTCAAGAAGACCTCGGTTTGAATCGATTTCGAACTTAAAAGCAGGGATCGGATTACCAAACATTGGATATAGTTGCTACATGTACAAATTTACATTTGATTCTCTGTACTTGAATTAACTAGGAATGCGATCTTACAGTGTCTTTTCAACATAAACGAGTTCATGAGATTCTATGAAGGGGGATCATTCTTTGGAAACAAAACAAAGCCGGTTCTTAATACACTGTTCAATGATATCTATTTGAAGAGAAAGGCTGGTGCAAGTGCTGAAGAATTAGTCACTGAGATGGAAAATTTCAAAGAGAAAGTTGAAGAAATCAACAGCACATTCCAAGGAGTCAAACAGAACGACGCTCATGAATTTTTACGTTTCCTTCTTGACGCCTTGCATAATGAAATTAAATCTGCTGCCCCAAAGAAGAATAAAGAATTTGAATATCGAAGGGACCTGTCAGTCGCAGATAATGTTATAGCTTTTTAGCATATCTGTCTTCTAATTTTTACGTTCCTTTAGTATCGCAATTGGTGTGAGACTGTGAGGAGCCGTGATGATAGTCATATATACGACATCTTTGGAGGGGTCTTCTTCAGCACCATTAAATGCCCTTCTTGTGACTATGTGACCGGCATCTTTGAGAGCTTTCTTGATATTTCACTTCCTTTAAACAGGAACTCAAAATGGCACTACAAAGAGGATGTTCTGAGTTTAGATATGTGCTTGGAGGAATTTTTTAAAGCAGAGGTCATTGACGATTTTAAATGCGAAAAATGTCATAAGAAAGGGCGAGTATACCGCCAAACAAAAATATACAAGGCACCGAAGATTCTCGTGCAATCATTCAAACGATTTGATTTCCACAAATACTCTGGTTACAATGAGAAGATAGACAACAAAGTCAAGTTAGTCGAAAAAGGCGCGATAATTTCTCGTGATCATTACTATCATCCAGAGTTAGGTAATCATTGCTTTGTATGACTGTCGATTTAGTTTTGTTATGCTAGCCGCGTCATATGAACTTAATGGAATTGTGGATCACTATGGAACAGCTGTGTCTGGACACTATACAGCGTATTTCCTACCAACCCTCAGATTTTTGTGATTAGCTTTAATTATAGTTTATGCTACGACCTAAAGGAGAAAAGCTGGGCTCATTACGATGATGCAAAAGTAACAGAAAGTGTACACAAAGATACCATTATGGACTATGTGACGTTAGGAAGTAGGCAACCGTATATTGTTTTTTACCGTCAAATCAAATCATGACAACTTTTTCTATACATATTTTTCTTTTCACATGTTGCATATCCATATACAACTTGCAGCGATTTAAAAATAGCTTTGAAGCTAACCGTAACTATACATTGACAAATTATTTTCTTTATGGGGGGTTCATTTTTGAATTTAAGAAGGCCTCGAGTAGACTAACAATACATTGATCGTGATGTATTGCCACAAACTTTAACCGTTATTTGAAAAAAGGCTTAATAAGAATGTATAGTCACTCCGATTAAGGTGTAGTTCGATAATAGCTGATAAGAAAATAGTACAAATAATTTTTATCCGAATTTTAAAGGTAACTTCAGATGTCAGATGTACTAGCAAAACGATCGCTGAACATGCTCGAGAACGATGGAATTATTGAATTATTCTATCATTTACTATGGGTATGCGATCCCATGTTCGGAACAAGTAACGATACGTTTCAGTTTTTCTCAAAATTGCTGCAATTTCAACAGTTCCGAGTGTGCTCGTTCCTGACACGATTATTTACAAATTTGACGAACCAAAAGCTTGGTATTTTAGTCTCAAGAACATAGTCAGAATGAAAACAAAATCCAAACTCAATAATGAAGAAGTCGAAAAGGCTTTGCTCAAAAACATTCCAAAATGTGGCATTGTTGCAACGTATTTTTATATAAAAGAGGTGGATAGGAAGAAACAAGTTTGCTTCGAATACTTTAATAGCGAAGAATTGAGTATACATAGAGCTAATAACATTTCTTGCTAATTTTTTGCGTTAGAGTTTTGGTTTCGGAAAACAAAGACCCACAATGGAATTCTTCAGAAATTTATCGAGCCCAAAGGAGACAAGAATTGTAAGTTATGGTCGAATGACACTTATCACACCAACACCTAAATATTATAGTCACTATTCGAGCCACTTGGGGGCCCAAACTCTGTCTGTTGGAAAAAAGGGAAAATTTGCAGAGAATAATGAACTTAAACATGGATATTTATGAAAGGTCTGTGACAACAGAAGCTCGTGAATATCATGCGCAAACTGGTATTAGACCTCATAAATCCGTTTAAATTTGGAACCTATTCTGATTGAAGTGCCTGTGAGAGGATATGTACTGCCAGGAAAGATAGAGAAGATTTGTCAAAACATTGCACAAGTATTTTATTTTGATCTTGAAGCAGAATGATTACAATCCACTCAGCATATTAAAAATTGTAGTATGGATGAGCTCATTGTGAAAAGAATGGTTTTGAACTTCAAGCTTGATCCCGAAGGAAGAATTTGGTTAACGTATTGCAGCAGTATGAGGATTGAACCAAAGGAGTTTGTAATCTTTCATTTTTTCGTTATCCTCTTATTAAAGGAACTCATTAGACAAGTGACGCAGTTTATCACCCTCAACCTGAGGATACTCGAGTCACTCATACCGTACTTAGTCGTTGCTCTCGCTTTCTCATGATTTCTTGTTTTTGATTGTAAAGACTCCAGATTTTATCAACGTGAACAGAGTTTCAGACTCGCTGCGCCCACAGAATTTGCATAAAAACTTCGTTTGTAGCAACTGCGACGCAGTTTGCGGTAAATTTTACTCTTCTTCTATTTCAATTCAATGGCGCTGTCTAGATGAGAAACAAGTGCTATTTGCAGACTATAGGCAAATAATTAATGGATTCGAATATGATCATATGAGATCGACTATGGAAAATTACAGTCGACCAAAACATATCCGAGAAGTACAGGATAGGATCCAAGTTGAAGAGGAAATCAAAACTGATATTGAATATGGAAGGCTGAGACCGATGATAATAGTATGCCTTTTGAAAAAATGTATGTTAAATGCAATTATGATTTAGCCTATGTCACAGTACCAGATTCCTCCTCTACTTCAAAAAATTTTCCCCAACTTGAAGCCGAAGGAGTATCAGAGTCTCAAAGAAGAACCTGGATTCTGGAAGAAAAAAACACTCTTATGCGAGGACTGCTATCTCCGTCTTGCTACAAGTATATTGGCATCTGGAAATTATGATAAGACAGAAGCATTACGCCATTCTCGCGATTTGGTTGGAGTAGGACCCTTGCATCCAGAATCATTAACACAACAGCGTTTTGTAATCTATATAAATTTTTCTGATATATTAACTAAAGTCATACTCAGAGGACAATTGACTATATTAGAAGAAAGAAACGAAATGAAGAACTCGCTAAAGTCAAAGAAGAAAAAGAATTGAGAAAAACCGCTACCGCACGCTTTAAAACTACAAGATACAAAAGCGTTGAATCAGACAGAGTTCTAACCGAGCCTTTAGAGATAAAGAAGGATTCAGAACGAGACCCTAGCAGTGCTACCAATCGTAGATCCCTTAAAATATTAAGTGAAGGCACAGAAAGAGTATAATGACTCTCTATTTTATATCATTTTCTCACCGCCGATTGCCAAAGGGACTGAGCGATAACAGCAGCTCTGACAGTGATTCAGACACCGAGCGGCAAAGAATTCAGGATATTCTTGAGAATATGTCAAATCAACGCAAAAGTCAGGATGACCTCGAGATAAAGTCTGAGAGACCTGAAACTAAACAAGAGAGCACTTCGAAACTTGTTAAACTCTCCCAAAGAATCTTCCAGACCAATCCAAGAGAAATTCCCACAATTAAATTGCCGATTACGATTGACTCTGAGAAAAACAGATTCCTTTTGAAAATAATGAGACAAAATGCACAAAGCAGAATGTCAACAGGAACTCCTCTTGTTACAACTCCTGACCAGGATTTGGAAGCTAAGAAAATTTCCAATTTTTCGCTCCGAGCAGAGGGAGAGATGAGGTATAAGTCTGCGTCCAGACTTGGACGTCCGCCAATCTCACCTTATGCCGTGAATGATATGCTCCATTTTACTCGAAATATCAGTCCAAGTACATGATATTTTCAATTAATTATACAGGTGATTAATACTTGATTCCTCTAGGAAAACCCAAAACTTCTGGTCGAATTCTAACTAATGCTCGAGAAAGCCCCACTCCGAATCGGAAGTTTCACCAGTCAATTCACTTGCACCAGGGTATTGAAGAGTCAACTGAAAATATAAGCACCGATTATTCAGAGGTAGGAAAAATCATTCCTAAGAAAAAGTTTCTGGGAAATTTAGCCCACAGCAACCAAAGAATTGGACTGGATATAAAACCGCTGATTTATTCGCGAGATGCACTGGACAGAATGATCTCAAGTACAATCACTGATCGTCAATCATGGAAGCAAATTAGAAAACCTTATGCGAATACGATTCAAGAAACTACGAAAATATATTCTGAAAAAAAGGAGACAAGTTAATGAATAAATTCTCTCAATGTTTCACATTTGTCTCTGACAAACACAATTGAATTGTGTTTAATTTACAAGTTTTTGATCTTCTCTGTAGACTTGAAGTTTTCAGATCGCTAATTTATTTTCAATAAATCTTAAACGCTTCATTTTGTGTTCTAAGCTGTAATATCTTCGTAAAATCAATGTTTCTTGCTTTGTTATTTTTGATTGATTTGCGAGCATGATCACATGATCACCTGAAATAACATTAATCATAAATGCATTTAAGCCTCAGTCGTACACAACTCAGGAAATCATGATCATGTGCATGTATTCATATTTAGATATATGAAACATGAAACATTGGATGTGATTATTTAGATCTCATATACGAGGTGAAGCTCACAAACGCGTGGATTCCTTATCTCTAAACCAGCAGCTTTTTAGATTTTAATCTCTTTTTGTGTGCTTTTCTCCATTTTTCGGCTCGACCGATATTGACTTCCCTCTATCGTTGTCTCTTCTCCTATAAAATAACACGTATGCAGCTGATGTCACCAAATCATCAGGATCTTGTGGAGAGACCATCGAATCGTTAAAGTCATACCAAGCATTCTTTTTTGCGTTCTTACAATACGCGGTGTAATGACCTCCTCCCATGCCTCCATAATGATTCGATATAGCAAATAGATCGTATATGGGCTCTTTGTCATACTTACCTCGGACATAGTTTCTTAGGTCAAGACCTTCTATTGGGTATTCCACAAGAGAGGTGACTTTAGAGCTCGAACTAGTGAAGAAGAACGACCCAATTGAGCTGACTCTGTTAGTTCTAAACCTTTTGAGATGTATAATGAGTATTTTTGGTGTCATAAACAATTCCATTGTCTTTGTAGCTTGTTTATGATCTTTGCAATTTGAGCAGTACCATGTATTTTCTTTGTCAAGAATTTCTGGTGTGATGAACAAATTTAAGCAGTCATAGATAGAATAGCTCTTTGGTTCAATCGGCAGCTGATTAGTTGCGTCAGATTCTTTACATTTGTTCAATTTAAAGAGCTCAATGCGGATTTTCGCGTTCAGAGTTAGTTCAATTGTGAGGGTATTCTTTTGTCCCAGAGAAAAGAAATCGATGATTTTCTTGTCACTTTTGTAGGGTATCAATACACGCTCCGCCTCATCATCTTCTCCTTCTTTTGGGACGAAGTAAAGATTATAAGGCAGTGCTCCAATCTGGGCGAGAGAGAGCACTTCGTCATATTGCCTCTCCAGTAGAGCCATTGTCACATTCTCAATGGTTGTGTCAACTTTCTGTGCGAGGCTCTCTTCGTTGTTCAGAAAGTGAGCTACATGAGCTCTCATTATTGCGAATACTTGCAGATGAAGATATTTAAGACTCTGCTCTCTGTTGACATAAAGCAACCGGTAGAAAGACTTGACATCAGAGGTGGTATTCTTTTTGATTTCTTGATTGATCAGTATCTCAATTCGAAGCATTTTGCTTGGATTAAAAGTTTCCAGAGGAGGATCAAACGAAGGGTTATGAATTTGATAGACGAATGGGAGTCCCTCATGCTCTTTGAGACTTTTGATGTCTAAGCGCGACGTGTCGTGTTCTATAATTTTGTGCTCACGTAGCATTTTTAATTCCATGGATTGTTCAGGTATTTTGAGGATTTTGGAGAGATTCTGAAGGATTTCTGAGACTGGAGCTTGAGGAGGGAGGCTCAGACTGATCTTTAAATGGGATTGCAGAGCCGAATCCTTATAGATGAAATAAAGCGAAAGATTAACGATTTTGTGAGTGGGAATTGGGAGCGACAGAGAAGAGAACGGGTCAAAAGTGATAGACACTTTTTGGCAGTCAGGACAGACAAGTTTAGATTTGTATTGACCATGCATCAGATCGACGATAATGGATCTGTTTCTTTTGAGATGGTTCTCCCAGCTTTCAGCAGCAAAGACTTCGTCTGATCTGCCCTCATTATCTCTGACTTCCACATATGGTTTTATTTTAACTCGATTGAGATCTTCGTGAATCCCATCCAGCAGATATGAAAGAAATTCCTGAGTGTCTTGCTGATTGTAGCCCATGAACTAGAGTGAACAATCAGATTTAGAATGAATTGAGAAATTCAGAGTACCTGAGAAGCAACTTCTCCGATTATCTTTTTAATATCCCAAGGGGAGATGTATTGTTCTGATCCGTACCATAACTCTTTCATCAGGTTACCATAAGCTGCTGCGAGTCTACCTCCTTCAATTAATTGTTATTTTTTAATAAGAAAATCTAATTATAGTCTGGCGGTTACCAGTTCCGAGCTTGTTCTCTCTGTTGATATCTTGGATAAATTCATTGGTAATAAAATAGCTGGTTAATTCAACAACATTGCTTAGACATTGCAAGCAAGTGTTCATAAAGCAGGTATTTCCAAAATTTTGCAATCCGACCAATCCGTACCGAGAATTTGAAGAAAATTTAGTGTCTTTGGATATTTTAAACTGTTTATAGATTTCGTTTGTTTTGTTCTGCTCCCCTTTTATTTGAGCACACTTCTCTCTGTGCAAAGGCCTGTGATGTCTCTGGCAAGCTTGATTGCAATATTTCACCTAATTTGATGGAATTGTAAACAAAATGAATAAATCTCGCTTACGGTCTTGCACTCGCAAAATAGGAGGTCTTTTCTTGAAGAACCACAAGCAGCGCATCTATTTGCCAGATGTTCTTGGAATTCTTCTTCAGAGATAAATATCCATTCATCGTTTCTTTTGTACTCACAAATAATAACATCCTCGTCTCCGATTTCAGCATCCTAATCGTATAATAAGGAATGACTTAAAAAAGCAATAGCATCAAGCTCACCTCTAAAACTAAATTTTCATTTAACTTGGTTGCTTTTACAACAACTCTCCCATGCGCGGTTTGCAATTTTGATAGAACCTCATGGTAATTGGCTCTTGGGTCCAACTTCCAGAGCCTGCAGGCTGATAATGATACTTTCGGAGCTATCTCCGTATTATTTGTATATATTCTTGTCAACTTCTCTCTTAAATCTTTAACAGTCTCCTTTTTGCTCAAGTATAACGTTTTTAGTTTGCAATTGAGAAAGTCTTGGCTGACAGAAATGGGAGGCATTTGAATCACATTTATCTTTGTAAAGACAAATAATAAGTCAAGCGAGAGTATGAAAACTCCTTACTCTTTTGAGCCAAATCTCCACTGCTGTTGATTGTGTTTCATCGTTCAAAGAGATTGTATATCTTTTCAGATCGAACCCACCATATATTTTGTGCAAATATCGCCAAAGATTGTGCGATAATATAAGGAAATCTTTATTCTCTTGGAGTCCATGCCGAACCTGATAATTGCAGTACTCTTTCACTTTATCAGGATCAGTTAAGATATCGGAATGCTCTAAGATGTCATCAGAATTAATAGGTCCAGGATGTTGCGGTTCCACATGATTGGGGTCTTTGGTTGGAGAGAGAAGGTCCATTTGATGCTCTTCTTCTTCACCTGTAAGCTGATAAAACCCTGAATATTTTTTCCATTTTTCAAACCAATTTGCTGATATTAGATGCACCAAACTGCATTCAGTTCGAATATAATCATTTTCCTCTTCATCTTGAAGCAGTTCCAGTACTTTTTGCGCCTCTTTGAATCTGTTGCTCGGCTGAGAAGCACTTGACTAAATATGTAAGTAAATATAAAATACTAGAAGGCAATACTACCAGTGAATTCGATCTTTTTCGTTGAATAATTTTTGTTTCGTTGTTGATTTTGTACATTATTTGATTGTATCTGTCCACTGTGATGCTTTGCTCAGCGAGAGCCTTCTTCAGGAAAGTTTCCAGATTCTCTAGCTCTTTGAGAGCTTTGTCAAAGACTTGCATTTCCTGATAGATCTTGTATTTTGCGTGGAGAAGGTCAATGCGATCAGAAATGCTATCTGTTCCATGATATTTGGAATCGGTTAGAATTTCAAGGGCTTGATTGCAAATGGCTAGAGCTTGTTTTGTATTGTTGAGATGGAGATCACATTCGATTTTGAGCAGATATATTTTCGGGTAAGGAGGTTTCATGTCTAGCGCTTTCTGAAGATATTGATCGGCTTGCTGAATATGCTCATCTTTGAACGAAGATTCTGCCTTGCGATATAACTCGATAGCATCTTCGTAACCCTTTTCGTAAGTACCGTTCGCACTCATATTTTTTTTAACAATCTAATTAAATTTTTTTTGGCTTCTTGCGTAAATAGTATTCGATATCAGAAAAAGGTCTCAGAGCTTTCCTGAGAACATTCATGGACTGAAAGAAAAATGTAATCATATGACCTTTCCCATTACAGATTATATTAGGATCTTTGAGAAACAATCTTTCCTGATTGAAAAAGCAGTTGATTAATTGGATAAAGATGCAGTTATTCACAGAAGAAGCCCTTCAAGGTCTGCGCTGTATGTCGAGAGCGATATAAAAGTAATACTTGATTGTGCAAATATACCTCCAAAGTGCCATTTGTTTTTCTCACATTAAAGAAGCTCTCGTCTTGAGTACGCTTCAAAGTGAGAAGGCGATGTTGAGCATCACATTTAGAATATATGGTGGAACTGATGAGCACTCTTCTCATTTAAACACGATGGATTCTTAAACAAAAAACTTATTTCGCGAAGAGATTTAGAATCATGAATTTCGTTTGGGAACTGAATCACCTATCATTTCATAAAACCTAAACTTTTTAATAGGGATAGAATTTAATCATCAACTAGTCGTAAACTTTACAGGTAGTCCGAGAAGATATATGGAAATTAATGGGTCTTGTAGAATAAGGCGAGGCTGTAAGTAAATAGAATGTAGGAGATCCTCGAAATTTTATTTTATTTCTACAATCACTTTTGTCTAGGTTATTTATTCATTTCCTTGTTTCCAGATCTTTGACTACTAAATTTATTCTATCATATGAAGATATGAAATAGTTATCTCATCAACCTCTGAATCTACTTGCTTTGGGCTCTTATACAATCACAAGATCATTGCTGTCGATCTCAGTACAGATGAGGCCTCATATTTAAAGTTTTCGATCACCGCTAGGTGTCATCATGAAAACTATTACGAAATATTTACTTGGAAGCCTTCTTCAACTTGTCAAATTGACAAATGATTAATGATCATATTTCCTCCATTCGATCATGGTTGGCAAACTGAAAAATTGTAATTTGTGATTAATTTCTAGAGTTTATTCACTCCCATTGCTTTGATAGACAAATTAGCTCTGACTTATTTATACTCATTTTGTTATTTTGGCAAAAACTCTTATATTTACCAAAAATTGTTGAGAATTGCTTTTTTTTTCCTCTATCTCTCTCTTTCTCTCTTCAGACAATACAATTCGTGAAATAATTTATTCCACACAACACATCGAGAAATAAGCACGAGCTCTTCTCCAATCAAAGATTAACTTGATGAGCTGCCCTTCGTTGCAATACGAAATATTTCCTATTATAATTCGAGAGCCCAAATTTTGATTAAAGTGAGTGTCGAAAAAAGTCTATTCTAATATCAAATAATTTTGAATAAGACGATTTCGAATGAGTGTTATCGGAGGAAAATTGAAACTAAAGGGTGCAGCCCAGTCGACATTGGACGCTGAAAATAAGAAATATAAGAAAGAAAAGCCCAAAGCATCCGAAGCAGATGAGGATGATGTTGAGTTGATTCCTGAACAAAAGAAAGTCCAAAAAATAATAGAACACCCTCCTCACCCCGGAACAGGGAGAATAATTACCTCTGGAACGACAGTCCATGGGCAAGAGACCAAATTTAAGACAGAGCTTGCTAACGGCGACAAGATCATAATTACCAAACCTGACACTCTGGAGAAAGAAGAAAGAGAGATAATGGTGGTGTTCAGCGACAAGTCAGCCCTTCTCTCTTCTGCTTTCAGTTCTAATCTTATCACGGGATGTCCTTTCGAGATAAAGAAAAAGCCTGAAGTCAAAGAAGAGGAAACTTTGGAAGAAAAATTCAATGAGAAGTTGAATAAGATGAGCAAAAAGATCAAAAAAGAAGAAAATTCCGTCTTTGAGTACAGAGAGAAAGTTGGAATGTGGGGATACAAAACAATTAGAGAGAAACAAGACAGAGAATTAACACGAGAAGAGCTTCTTGATATGAGAGCTAAGAAAAATAGAGATAAATTTTGTTGGTTCTAATGTTTTATTTTTCTTCGTTTCCGTCATCGAAGCTGGTACTTTTGATACTTCATGTAACACTGCAATGACGATAAAACTCAAATATCGTGTTGTATAAATTTCATATTTGATTCAATTTATGAAGAAAAGTAAATCCGACACTCTTTTAAAGAATTCATTCTCCATTAAGAATTGGAAGACCCGCCCAGAATTGATTGGAACTACACTTATGACTTGATTTCGAAATTCGCACAGACGAGATAAACAAACTGGGTGTAGGTTAATTTGTGTATAAACAAACTACTCAGTCTGCAAATTAGGTTCAACGAATGAGTATTCCAGAAGTTCAAGCTTCTATTCACAGAACAATGGTCTTTGGTTAGAGCAAATTCTTTTTATTTTAGACTCGAATAAGTTAGCATAGAATTAAAGGGCAGGAAGAATCTCGAGGATCATATTTCATTGATGAACATTCAATATTTGAGCTAGAACAAACTTTACCAAGTAGGCGACAACTAAACTAAAGAAAAATTGGTCTCTATTGTCAAATTCTATCTATCCCAATATTCCTCTTGAACAAAATACAGTCATGCAAACAATACAAACTTTATTGCTCAAATTTAATGTTATAAGAACCATTTTCATTTTTCTCGAACTTGAAATTGTCGACACTCATTCCGAAATTGCCTAATAGGAAGTTAGTGTTAAGCAGTAATCTTTGCCATGATTACCAAGTAGCTTATTTCCTAGATCTTTCAAGTTTCCAAACAGTTCTTTCTTTTTAGATTCAAGATATTCTTCTTGTCTGTTTTTGCACTCTTGAGCCTTATACTTCAATTCGTTGCTCTTAGGGTCCAATGTGACAGCGAAATCGATATCTATTACATGTTACAGCTGACTGTTGCATTTGATCAGAGATTAACCTTTTTGAGCTTCCTCAAAACGCTCCATTTCCATATAAGCATTGCAGCGGTGGACATAAGGCTTCAGATAGTTACTATCAAGCTCTATAGACTTTGTTGCCATCTCAACGCATTCTTCATACTGCTTTAGCTTGAAAAATATGTTTGCTTGATTTGAATAGACAATAGATTTTTCTTTAGTATTCTCATCAGGACAGTAAGCGATTGCCATTCGATATTCGTCGAGAGCCTACTATACGATGAAGAAAATGAAGCTGCTAGGACTAACCTGCAAATATTGCTGCTTTGCGTAGTAGGCGTTGCCGCTCTGTTTGTATTCGTTTGATTTTGCAAGATCCTAATAAAATTGATTTCTTTCTGGCGATGCTTGAGAATTTACTTTTGTTGCAGATGATGGCAAAGTTTCATCATTTGTTTCTTGGGTTTGTTCTTGCACCTCAGAGGTAGTAGTTTCTTCTGTTTGTGGCTTTTCTTCCATTGCCTTTTCTGAGTTTGTTTTATTTCAATTTTATAAAATTTTCCAGTCTCTTTCTGATACAAAATAATATAGATTCGAATTTTTTTAGAAAAAGAACTTCTACATCTCGAAAAAATTAGGCCAATTCATCTGTAATCAGTGCCATTTTTTTTGAAAATTCCTCACAAAAGAGCTTTGATCTGGCTTATTTTTATGAAGAAACAAATCATTTCTAGACTTAAGAGGAAGGAACTCAGTCTATTGACTTATCACACAGTGTTCATTCAGTTCAAGCTACAAAACTAAAATATATGTGGGGTGTTTCAATCGATAAGCTTTTTGCACATCTTAGCTTTCTACATTATAAAATATTTCAATCTTGTGTTTTGTTATAATTCTGTGGACTGTTCTCTAGCTGCGTGTTTGCCGGTTGAGAAAATTCAATTTTAAAATCAACAGTCACAGGAAGAGGACGCATAGTCTCAGTTTGATCGTCTACGCTTTGGGATTCGTTAAATTCTACAGCACTCTCTTTCACTTCAGGATTATCTCCATCTTCGAAATGTAATTGTTGAGTACGCATTATTTCAGATTTATAAGACATTTGGTGAACCAATAATTCTGGACGAGAAGGACGATTCGAATCCCCTTCGTTTACTTGGGGGACCATTGGTGCCTCATCATTCTGATTTTGCCGTTTAAGCCTGTAGAAAACAACCAGCAAAATCGTTGCAAACAAAACAACGGCAGCAGCCAGGACAATGACCACAATTTGCCAGTCAGGTTTTTCTTTTTTGGAGAGTTCTGAAGGAGCGTACTGCGACCAGGTCAGCCGTCCGTCTTTCTCAGTTACTTTGAGTGCAATCCATACACCATCTAGGCTTTCATGAGTGAGCTGATTGTAAATTTCCGCAGCTTCTTGAAAGTTCACGGGAGAAGTAATGACTCCCACATCCTTAATTGTATCAAAAGGAAAACCTTTTATCGATAGTACTCCATGTGAATAATTCAGTCTTTGACTCTGTGGCTCGCGACACAAAATAGGTAGTGACAGCTCAGTTGGAAGACACTCGGCATCAAATGTCGCCAGCAGTTGTCCTAATTTATGTTATTCATTCACTAAATTGAAAGCCCAAAAGTAAAATAACTGTACCTGGCTGGTAGTCTGAACCTGATGTGTAACTCAGATAGAAACATCCATCAGTTGTTACATCGGGAGGCAGTTCGCTCACTATAATGAAGTTATAGCTTTGCTGCAGTAGCTTTTGATCTAATTGCATTGGCTGAAATATAACAGTGAGATTGCAGCGAGTTGCTAGGTTTAATTTTTCAGCATCAACAGTGGTGTTACCGTCAGCATACACAAAGCTGAGACTATCCAAAAACTGATACTGATCAGAGAAGCAGCTAACATTATTAATGAATTTGAGATCAGAAAGCTTTAGTCCAATAGTTGAAGGCGTCAAGTTGAGATTAGATTGTGTTGTGTTACTTCCGCTGACGTTATTAGTTTTTATACTTGGTGCAAAAAAATATTTGAGAGTATTGTAGTTTTGTTGCGCTGAATGTAGAAATAAGATCTGTTTGCGAGGTATTTGCTGCTCACGACTCTTTGAAAAATTAAAACTATCTGCTTTATGAATAAAAACAGGTGCTGTTCCATTCGATTCCAGAGAAGAGAGCATTTTTTCCATTTCGAAGAGGGTCTGATAATCTGCAGTTTGCAGTTTAACAACAAATAATGTCCTATTGTCCACTTTATTTGCAGCTTTAATTGTTTGAATGACATCTAAGATCGGATGAACTGAGTGTTGCTGCGATAATTCTGATTCAGGGATGTCGATGAAAGAAACCATTAAATTCTCAATATACTCCAGCAAAGTGCAACTCTATTTCAAATTTCAAGAAAATCAAACGGGAAAATTTACCTTATTACTGCTGTAAATCAGTCCAATTCTCGGCTCGGTTAAGATTGGACCTAAATTCATTAAAAATCTCTATTAATGGAAATAAGTTGTCACGCTACGAAACCGAAATCAATTTCATTTTGTACCTGAGCTTCTAAACTGCGTTTTAAAGATGGTTCCAAATCGCACTCACTTGCAGTAATTACTTTAACGATCACATTCAATGTAACATATAAGAGAAGAGAAATCCAAGCTCTTTTCATTTTGAGAGATATTCAAAAAACTCTTATTTTACAGGTTTTTGTGAAAGAATAATTTTTTGTTAATATTGGCAAATGCAAGAGACTTCAAAATTATTGTTACAAAAAATTCTTTGAAGATGGCTTTGGCTCCACTCAGCTTAGAATATCATTTGTGAAAAAGTAGCAAAAAATAATGAACGTTTAGTTCTGTCTAACTCTGCTTACCGCAGAAAAGTAACCTCCTGGATGCCTTCTTTCCTGTTCATCACCCCGTTGATGTAATTGCTCAGAGTACAGAGCACTCCTGCCTAAGTTCTAAAAAGTAAACTACTAATTCTATCAAATCATCAGTATGTTTTGGGATTATATTTAATGCTTTAGAGCTTTTTTGAGTCTTGAAAAACACTAACTCAGGCGTATGAGACATGAAATTAGGCGAAAGTCAGTAATATGGTAAACTTTTCATTGAGTCGCTCTTTCCATCGGTTTCAAAGTCTACTGTTGTCTAGATGAATTAGCAATCGAGTTCTACTAAGCATAAATAATATTTGGATGATGATGAGGTATTCATCCAGAGTTCAAGTCTCGTGAAAAGGTTTGTATTGATTAATTGTACACCTTGTGCTAAAGAATAAGAAAAAGCTCCTCAGGTGAATTCAAAACAAGTGGGGATGGAATCAAAGCAATAAGCTCCAAGTTTTAAACTGATGATTAATTTAAGTTAAAAGATCAGAATGATTACCTGTTAGTATTAGCAGAATATATTATGGAAACCTCTTCGAATAAACTTTCTATTAATGAGCGTTCCGGTTCCAGGACCTCTAGTAGCTCATGCAATTTTGAAATTATCAAATTAACTCAAGTAATTTTTGGAAGAATTTAAACATTCATTGAATTTAGGAAGTATTTTAGAAGCACTTAGAACCTCTTTATAAATATAGTAGCGAAGTAACATTGAAAACCGCCACAGAATGCAAGGCAACGATTAGAATAACTTTGAACTGACTCAAATCAAAATATAATTCGAGATTTAGAGCCAATATTGAGTCTGAGTATACCGTTTGATAGTTTTTAAGTTTCATTCTCATGGTTTTTCTCATGTTCTGATGCTAGATGAGGAAGAAATCAATGCATGAATTTTCAATAATTCACTCTTTAAAATTTTTTAATCAAATTTAAAACGCTGGCAGTTCTGAATTTCATTATCATTGTAATTTTAGGGCCTACTAACCGATTTTTTCTTTATTCATCGTATTTGAAAAAAAGCCATGGAGAAAAAGCCTTTTTCAACTTCTAAGCCAACCATCACTGGAGTAATCAAGCCTTGAGCGACCCACCAACTTAACTCTCTCCTTATGCTAGGACTCTGCAAACGTATTAAAAAAGACTGACACTAACTCCAGTAAATTCAATGCTGGTAGCGTGACCAGAATGCCAACCTACGACAAGAGAGGTGAGACCGCTCCAACTGAGATTAAAAAGAAGGTAGTTATCCAGCCTCACTTTGAAATTTACATTTAATAGGATACACAATATACCTTTACTGGTGAAAAAATCATTGGAAACGGAACCTTCGGAGTCGTCTTTCAGGTATATTTCTCGCGCCCTCTACCTATTGATTGAGCTCGCACCATAGGCTCGAATTGTCGAAACGGGAGAAGTGGTTGCGATCAAGAAAGTCCTCCAAGACAGGCGATACAAAAACAGAGAGCTCGAAATCCTTCAAGAACTCAACCATCAGAATGTAACAACTCTCAAGCACGCTTTCTATACCAAGGCTGATGGAGTAAGGACCTATCTCAAGTACAAACTTTAATACTTATTTATAGTCAGATGAAACCTACTTAAACGTCGTTATGGACTTCATCCCAGAGAATCTCTACCGAGTTCTAAAATTCTATAACAAGACGAAGCAGCCATTCCCAAACATTTTGTTGAAACTCTATTCATATCAGATGTTCCGATCTCTGGCCTACATTCATGGTTGCGGAATTTGCCACAGAGATATTAAACCTCAGAATATTCTCGTGGACCCTAACACTCATGTCGTTAAATTATGCGATTTTGGCTCCGCAAAGAAGCTTGTCAAAGGTAAATTTTGATAAATAACCGAACTCATAATCTTTAACAATTAAGGTGAACCCAGCATTGCGTACATTTGCTCAAGATACTACAGAGCTCCTGAGTTGATATTCGGAGCCACGGAATACAATACTGCAATCGACATTTGGTCTTTAGGTAACTCTACCGTTTTTTAAAGCAGGCTAAGACTGTGTGTTCAAAATGTAGGCTGTGTCATCGCTGAGTTGATGCTGGGAGAGCCTCTCTTTGCAGGAGAGTCAGGAATCGACCAATTGGTTGAAATAATCAAGGTTTTGGGTACTCCAACAAAGGAGCAAGTTCAGAAGATGAACCCTAAAGCTGAAGAATACAAATTCCCGAACATCAAGACACTCCCTTGGACCAAGGTAAATTCATGAAGGTTAAATTCATTAAAGTTATCAAATGCAGGTCTTCAAGCGCAAGGTTGATCCTCAAGCAATCGATTTGATCTCCAAAGTTTTGATCTACCCACCAAACGAAAGACTGAAGCCTCTTGAAGCTCTTCTTCATCCATTTTTCAACGAGCTGAGAAATTCTGGCACTAAAATCAATGACCAACCTCTGCCTGACCTGTTCAATTTCTCGCCAGGTACTTTCGGATTGTTAGATCCAAGTTTAACCCCATTTCACTTAATAGAGGAAATAAGGACTCAACCAGAGCTATTGAGCAAGCTCGTTCCTGATTGGTATATGGGCTAATCAGAGACGATTTGAAGATTCTGTGAATATTTGAGGCAGGAGAAAGGCGATGGAGCGGCCATGAACAATACCAGCAATACTCTCAGATATATGGATTTATTTTTTGAAAAAACAAACTTCATTTTTTTGTTGTTGTTATTATCCGCCTTTATTTACTCCTTTTTGCTTGTTTAATGTTCTTCTGGCTTTAAGATTTAAGAAAAATTCGAATGAAAAGAATCTCATGGCCTGACTAACTATTAGGTTCTCACGTTTTTTCCTATTTGAAAGCAATAAAAAAAGCTTTTCTAATGAATTAAAGGGAGTTTTTTTTTCTCTTTCTCTCCCTCTCCCTCCCAATAAACGTTTATTACCTTAATGGAAGTAGCCTTAAGTTTTAAATCTTTTTCGAGAATATGCTACGAGGGTAGAGTACTTCAACTAACGCCATTGCGAAAGCATAGATCAAATAGTGATTTTCTCCATTAATCAAACTAAGTCAGTATCGAAAAAACTAGTCGCGGTCATCTAAAATGACATTTTTTACTCTGTCACTCGTGAGTGCTAAGAGAACTGCATGTTACTAAATTTGACTATCACATTACATACTTACTGCATTTTAGTAATAAAACTGACAAAAGTTTGTAATTACTCCCAAAGTCAAATAAACATCGAGTCTTTGGGAGATGTAATCATCTGAACATTGATCCATTGATTACATTTTGATTTTAAGCACTCCCCATCCTTAGTTCATAGTAACATTGAAAATTTGAATAAATTTCTCATCATTTTGATTTAAGAAGATCTTTATTAATGCTTGTGTATGGAGTTAAAGTACGCAAATGGTTGCGACATACCAGTCTACATTGTTTAGTTATAGGATTTTTTCTCTGTCATTGTCAAAATTTTTCAAGAATCACTTTGCTATATAAAATGTTTTCCACAAGGACAACTACACAATTTGAGGGTTTACCCATATACACTCTCATTGCCAAATTCATCTATACTACCAGTACCTCTTTCGCACTCTCTCTTATCTATACATTTATTTCCAAACAAAAAATATAAAATTGATTATAAATTTATAAAATTCAAAAAAGAAATAATACAAAGAATATTTTCTCCTTTCGATTATTGAGTTTCATTAAAATAAATGACTTTTGAACGTCTCTACTTAGCGAAATTGCGTTTGGTAATTGTCCTTTGCTTTGAAGGAGTTTCTATTTCAATATTCAACCTAGAATTGACGTTCCCATCATGATTTCGAAAAACCTACTGGTTTTCATCTGTACATCTGTATTTATTTTCTACAAAAAAAACCAACAAAAACCGAATCAATACACATGCTCGAATTTTTTCTTTTTGGTGGCATATTTTGATAGATCGATATGAATAGAGAAATTCCTAACCGCATGTAATCTATAATATTTTGGAAATACTAATATTTTTGATATTCTCATGGAAATAATGCAAATCACTAGCTATTGAATATTTTCTTCTTAAATCATTGAATACTTGTTTATACGATAAGGATCTAGTCTCTCACGCAAGCCACAATAATTATTCAAATAGCGGTAAGAATTTTTCCTTGCTCAAAACGTTTTGTTCAGTTGGCTTCCTCAAGGTGTAGAAATAGACACCTTCGCTAACGAGCAAAGGATCGTGGAGAGTTTCAACGGTGAAGAAATCAGAGTTGCAAGTTTTGTCTCCAACAGGGCATGCGGTGGTCTTCACTCCCAAGAAAATGATCTTATTGATGAAGTTTGGTTCGATATCAACAGTCTGATTGTTGGCCTTAGCGATAGTCAAAACAACATCCATAGCTTCTCCATTAGCCACACCTGTAGCTGTGATATTCACCAAGCAATTAGATGCTCCTGTGCATTTGTCGGCGACTCCATTCTCGTCAGAGTAGTTCTGGACACCTAACATGTAGCCTTGGGCGATGTAGGTAGTGTCATTGGTTTGGTTAAAGGCAACAATCAATGTGAAATTGTTATCTAAGAAAAAGGTGGAATTGACTCCGGTCACATTCTGAGTGTAGATAATGGAATTAGCTTGGATGAAGAGTGGAAGGGTCTGTCTCATTGGGATATTAACAGTGACGTTTTGGGCAGGATCAGCGTAGTCATGGACAGAGGAGTAGTTAGTGAAATCGTAGAACTTGCTTCCAGCTGGGAAGTAGAGAGTGGAAGTGCAAGTGGATGTGTTGGTTAAGCAAGGAACAGCAAGCAATTCAGATCCAAGCATAAATTGGGTCTGGAGGTCGAGAAGATAGTCGTCGTTAGGGAAGTTGAAGAATGTAGGTCTAAAGACGGTTCCAGCTCCACCATTTCTTACGAAAATGGAATAGTACCATTTAAGAATCGAGTATCTGAGTCCCAAAGAAGCTCTGTTCGTTTCTAAGAGATCTGGTCCGAAACTCCATGGCTCTTGGTCGATGCTTGAGTAGTTGTTATGGTTTCTTGCGAAAGGATACAGAGCACCAAGCTGGGTCCAGTAACTGCAGAGTTCTTCGGTAGTGTCACCTAAGAAACCGCAGATATCGGAGCCAACCATTGGGATACCGAACAACTGGTGATTGAAAATTTCACCGATAGAGTATCTCATGTGGTCATAGTCAGACCAGATGTCTCCATTCCAATGTTGAGTGATCGATCCACTTCCGATCATAGTACTTCTGGAGAGGATGAATGGAAGCTTCTTGTTCAATTGAGTTTTGAAGAATTTTCTAGTGGCAACTCCTTCCAGGAAACCATTTGCGTTGTGGACATCCTTTTCAAGGAAGCCTCCGTAATGGCTGGCACTGAGTAAAGTACATTTATGTTCGAGATTTCCACCACTTGGCGCGTAAGGCAAAGATTCACTAGTGAGACCTGAGTTGGCACTAACATTGCATTCACCATCACAGAAGTTTGCGAGCTCATTCATATCAATCCAGAGTCCAGAGAAAGGAATCTTGTCGTAGAGGATTTTGCAGAAGGTTCCCCAGTATTCAGAAGCCTTTGGATTATTGAAATCAGGGAAATGAGTGTATCCAGGCCACACCTTTGCCAGGAAAGGTTTTCCAGTATTTGGACTTGTGATGAAGATATTCAAAGCCATTCCGACATCATAAGCAGTGTTGTTACCAACAGCGATACCAGGGTCGAGGATAGGAACCCAGTGAAGTCCTGGGGTGCTATTCAGCCAGTTAGTAAAGGCAATTGGATCGTAGTTATCGTTGACAGTGAATTGCTGGTAAGCCTCCATATAATCGATGTCTGACCAAATGACATCAATGGGAAGATTATTCTTTGTGTAGTTTTGAACAACCTCTTTAAGGTTATCGAGACTGTGGTAGCCCCATCTGCTCTGATGCCAGCCGTGAGCCCAGAAAGGAGTGAGGGCGATACCGTTGACATATCTATGATATTGTCTGACAGCAGTTTCAGGACTGGTGTCACCGAAGAAATATTTGAACTCGATGATACCTCCGATGGATTTGAAGACAAGGGTCTTTGCCGCATCGTCAAAGACAAAGTCCATAGGATTAATATTTCTAAACAAGACCATGTGCCAGTTCTTGGATGCCTCTCTCATAAGGTAAACTGGATGGGTACCGTATAATTGGCCGTCTGGGCTTCCGTTATCAATCACGAATTGATCTTTGTTGTAAATGGTGTAGGTACCGTTACGATAGAGGAAGTTTGAACGACGCTCACCAAGACCGTACAAGTATTGAGTTGGGAGCTGAGTTCCAATTTGAACAGCGAGATCGGAGTAGATCAGATCGAAACCTGATGTGTTGAACACGGTCTCCTGGGTAGCAGTACGGACGACAGCAAATGAGAAAGGATCCTGTGTCACGTTGACAGTGTAGACAGGGTTTTGGAGTGGAGGAAGATCCTTAGTGTAAGGGAAAGGGTCGGCATATGGAAGAGTGAATCTGTAATTTGAGGCGTCAGTAATGGTGATTTGGAGTTCGGTGTCTCCTTCGAACTTTGCTGTGAAGTTGAGAACCTTAACCCAAGGGCTTGTTGGCTTAAGGTAGTAACTGCTATTGCTTCCATCATATGCAAGCAAAGCACTAATGGAGTTTGTGCTACTTTGGACGTTTAAAGTCTTGAATGGTGTGAGCGCGGCGAAAGAAAGTGTCGCAAAGAGGCCCAAAATGAGCAAGGATGAAAGGGATTTCACAGAGGTCATGACCTTGTAAAGTTTTCCAAAGAATTTGATAATTTAATTAAACTGCGGAGCTGAGCTTTTTAAAGGGATGCATGAATAAAATCTTACGTCACGGATTTAAACTCGTAAATCCAAACTAAGGATTTAAGTGATACGAAACGTTCAAAAGTTGAAAATTAAAGAAGATCGAAGCAAGGATGAAGACGTTGGAGAAACAGAGCACAATTGATTCATTCCCTGAAGATTGCTATAGGCAACTCTCAACAATATTTGGAAATTTGCTGGATTCAGATGAAATTCCTTAAAATCTCCTCATTCTAAGTCTAAAGTAAATAGAAATTCCACAGACTTGATAAGTTTAAATAGACACATTAAGCAATTATGAAGATTGAGCAATTTGTAACGAAATACATCATTTTGTCAATTATGCTCCTAATGATAATGCAGTTTTAAGCATAATTGTCTTAGAGAAGCAGGAACAAGCACGCTAAAATGAATTTCTGATGCTGAGTTACTTGAAGGTTGTAATAAAAAGTCAGAAATCCCTGCAGAACAATTTTCCAGGAGCAATGACAGTAAAAATTATGGATAAATAAAGCCCCTGTGTTGAATTGGATCAGCACTCACTAACAATTTAAATCGTGCAACAGAATTGCTATCTTAAATTTACAAGCACAAGAACCTCTAAAAAAATATTAGCTCAATATTCCATTTAACGGGCCCTCCGCGGAGACTTTGCATCATCAAGTTTGCTTCTGCCCAAGGCAATTGGTTTTTTTAAAAAAAAAATAGAATAATACAAAAAATCATACGAAATCCCTAGTCTCTACTATCCTGACGAAAAATTAAAAGAGTTAAGAACTTAAAGTGCACTGTACCAAAAATGAGTGAGTATATGTATTACGGGGTTGTTGAGTAAATAAATGATGATCGATAAAATTGCATTTAAAGCCTTTGATTCATCTTGTCTCCACATTGGAAATTTTGTATGCTCTGAGGAAAAAAATTTCATTTTTTCGCATTTTAGGTATTTTTCCAAATATCAACAAGCCAGCAATTAGCATTAAAACAAAGAAACAAACAGATTGTATGTGTTTACTCGCTTCTGAATTCATTAATACATCATAAAGCTAATGTGGGATATTCACACAAAATGATTAAACTGACGCTAGATAAAAAAAAAAGAAGCAATGCTGATAATCAGGCTCAAAATGATTTTGTATGCACTGAGAGTTTTTTCAAGGTAAATTTTTCATCAGAAATACAGAAAGAAAGCCAATAAATTCAGAATCAGTATTTTTTTGTTTATCTCAGTGTGGGTGCATCTTCGAATAATTTTTGCATAATTCATAAAAAGAAAAAAGCTCAAATAAAAAATTTAAAAGCTTTATAATCAAGAATTCAAGTTAGAGAGTCACTCAAATTAACTCATCCTGAATCTCTTAGAAGTAAATTGTGAAACTCTCTGATTACCATAGAAAGCAAATGACTCTCTCAGTTTTTTCTGAAGACATACAGCCTTTTAAATCGCATTTGTGTGGGAAATTTTTTCTTTTAGTGGAAATTAAGCTCGAAATAGATCAGACAGAGACCTTTGGTTGGCATGAAGATGAAGAAAAGATAATTTATTAAAGTTTCTTCTAGTAAATTTATGGTTTAAGGCAAAAGCTCTCTAAAAGGCTGAGAGGTAGGGGTCTCAAATTTCATTGGCCAAAAATTGTAAATATCACTGTTCGATAAGTTTCCCTAAAAGTTCAAGAGATCATTCTCTTATCGACTTGAAATATCCTCTTCGTTCACCAGTAAGGCCGCTTGCATAGAAGCAGCAGAATCATATTCTTCAATGCCGTTTGGTCCATTAATTATATAAGTTCCCCCATCAGGAACAATCGCCATTGAGCTTCTAGCGCTATCGAGAACTGCTGACAGTTGCTTACCTCCATTTTTATCAGCAATGGAGAGCCAGACTGCTAACGCAAAAGCCAGAACTCCAAGCATCAGGTTCATGAAGAACACCCAAAAGTAGCCATGGTCGTTGATAGTCTTTTCTGAAATATATCCTCCGATTAGAGGGTAAAAAAAGAGTCCAATCGACATTAGTACGTTGTAAAGCGACAACCCCAACCCCAGACTTTCAGTTTTTACCAGCCGAAGAGTACCAACTGTTGCAATCAGTTGAATTATAGCTCCTCCAAGAGATAGCACTACAAGGGGGCTGGCAGCCAGAATACATCTAAAGCAGTGTGGGAAAACAAGGTTACCAAAAACTCCAAGTATGATTAATAAGCCACCGACCATTGCCGTGACATTCACTTTACCATACCGATCTATGAACACTCCTGACATGAATGTAATTATCCCTGATGCAGCCATCGCGGCTGCTAGCATAAATCCGGCTTCTCCAACAGTAAAATGAAAATTCATTTGGTAGAATTTGGATGAGTAGATCTTTGTTCCAAAATAGCTAAGGAACCCAAGAACGCAGCAAAATATTAGAATCCAGTAGGAAAGAGGGAAGTTTTTGTAGGATTTTTCTTCAGTAGGTACATTTTCAGGATTTTCAGTATTCTCGAATCTCAATAGTCTAGCATTCAAGCAAACCTGCATTACTCCAAATGCAGCTGTTGCTAGTGCGAAAATCATTCCTACCAGAAATGATGCAAAGAGTGAGTCGTATGCTTCGTATATGTTTGGGTAACCAATATCACACAGGATAATTCCTATATAATCAATCATGCTGCAGGCGCTGACAGCTTTAGCAATTTCTCTGCTGTTAAACCAATTCTTGAACATTTTGTTCCTGCTTACGCTCGTTGTGGCAAATCCAGATATCATGAGCATTCTTCCAGCAATTAGCAGCCAGTAGCTGAAGATCTCAGTGGAATACAGAGACACAGCTTGTGCTAAATAGTTTATTAGCAATCCCACTGTAAAAAGAATAGTGGTTCCATATTTGTCAGTCAACGTTCCTGCCACGACAGGCACGAAGATAACAGGAATGGATTCAAATGTCAGAATTCGACTGTAGCTGATTTCGTTCAGATGGAACGTTGTTTGGATCGGAACTTGTATGGTATAAACGGACTGAAGGTTATACATGAGGGCAATTTCACAAAGTACAGACGCTGTTAAAAACCACCATTTGTAGCGTGCTTTGTAGCTATCCTGGAAAGCTTTTAACTCAAAACTACTATCGTTCTTAGCCATTGTTTAGCTCAATTCGGGAGTCAATTTTTAAAATAAGTTTTATACTCAGCAATATCCTCAGGTCTTTTGTAAGTGAGTATGTGGAGATTTGTGATTTGAATTAAAATATCCAAATTGAATATAAAGTCGATGACAAATGGCTCTCAACTTAGATATTTTATGCATTTGAATTTAGAAATTTCTACTGTGGATGACAATAGAAAGTTATTGGTTTGCTGGCAGTTGAGATAACAGCAGGCATCTTTTTTAGAGCTCATTATTCGTGTCTGGATATTGAAGAACAAAGATCTCACTTTTTTTCTTTCTCTCTCAGCAAATTCTGCTTTGTGGCAAGGGAATTTATGAGATACTTGTATTTCAATCCAAATCCAGACTGAAAAAAATTCGGATTTTTAACAAGATATCGTGTGTATCTCTTCAAACTCTATTTCACACGCAACCGATTAATTTTGCCTGCAATAATTGCTTGAATATTCAAATTTAAAGTTTATAGAGGAACATAGCGTTTATAGCATGAATTGGGACGATAACAGTAACTTAACTATTAACACTCCTTGCTTAAGCCTCATCAAGTGCTCATGAGAGACGCTCTCATGAAAAAATCTGATTCAGCTCAAAAATCTCGAAACGGAATGCAATTTGAGTTAGCAGAACGATTCGAGCTAAATTTCAACGACGAACACAAAAATGAGAACGAAGCAAGTCTCCTCCTCAATCCTGATCAAGCAAAAGTAAAAGCTTTTCTTCGGCTGAAGATATTAATTCTATTTATTTACAGCATCCAAAAAAATCGTTCTTAGATTTTTTCTGCTGTGCAAGGGAAGATCCGAAGGCAATTCGAATCGTTAATCTCAATGGAAAGAAGAATTCTCGCACCAAATACCCTAACGTCGTGAAAAACACCAAATACAACATATTCACCTTTTTGCCTGTTGTGCTGTACAATCAATTCAAATTCTTCTTCAATTTCTTTTACCTAATGATCGCCCTTTCGCAGTTCATCGAACCATTGAAAGTTGGTATTATCAGTTCATTGCATTGCGAAAATAAACAATAATTGATGCTAGGATTCTTATTTACATATATCGGTCCCTTGGTGCTGGTGCTAGCTTTGACAATGATTAAAGAGATTTATGACGACGTAATACGAATGAATCGAGATACCGAAGCAAATTCAATGGAATATGAGTAAAATATTTTCATTTTATTTCTCGATGAAAACTTAACTATTTTCTCTGAATTTTCTCACAGGATTATTGGGCATGATGATAAAGTGAGGAAAAAAACCAGCGGTCAACTGAAGGTTGGAGACGTTATAAAGATTCATGCTAATCAAAGGGTTCCAGCTGACTGCGTGCTGCTTCATTCATCGTAAAACAAAAAACTCCAAAATCCTTCTGACCGGATATAATTTCAAATAGTGAGACCGTTTTCATAAAGACAGACCAGATGGATGGCGAGACTGACTGGAAATTGCGAAGACCGATCAGATGCACTCAAAAGCATTTTGAGAAGAGACACGATATCTCCAAGCTTGATGGGATAATCAGATTCCCTGCTCCTCATGTCAACATTTATGAATTCGAGGGAGTATTCGAAGGTACCGATGAAGAGACTAAGGAAAAAGTGAATGAATTCTTGAGCTTGGAAAACACTTTGTGGGCCAACACAGCGGTTGCTTCGGGATCTGTTATTGCAGTCGTTTTATACACAGGAAAGGAAACTAGGATGGCTTTAAATTCGAGGAGCGCCCGCTCTAAAATCGGAAAAACTGATCTAGAGCTCAATGCGATTTCCAAAAGGCTATTTGTTTTCATGATTGTGCTATCCATGGTGCTTGTAGTGTTGAGGGGGTTCAGAGGAGAGTTCTACCTCGATTTCTTCAAATATGTCCTGTTGTTGTCAAGCATTATTTCTATTAGTTTGAGGGTGAACTTAGACTTTGCCAAAGCAGTTTTTTCATACAAAATTAGCAAAGATCCCAATATTCCAGGAGCCTTGGCACGAAACAGCAGCATTCCAGAGGAGCTCGGTCGCATTTCCTACCTTCTCACAGACAAAACAGGAACACTCACTAAAAACGAAATGAAATTCAAAAGACTGGTGCTGGAGCATATCCAATTTGAAGAAGAAAATCTTCCTCTCCTCGTCAAAATCCTTCAAAAGCAGGCTGAGAAGTCATCAGGTCCTATGAAGGATGTAGAGGACAAATATACTGAACTTGTGAATAAAGAAGGCAGCAAGAACGTGCGAGCCATTAAATTCCGTCGTGACAAAGACCTTATTGTTCGTGATCTTGTCACTGCTCTGGCAGTCTGCCATAATGTTACACCTCTCGAGGAAGACGGAGTTAAAATTTTTCATGCTTCCAGCCCTGATGAAGTTGCTCTTGTTAACTTTGCAGGTGAGATTAAGTTCAAACTGCTGGAACGTGACGCTACTGAGATCAAGATTGAGAATGCAGCTGGCCGATTGGAAATCTATAAAATATTGGCAATATTCCCATTCACCAGTGAGAGCAAGCGCATGGGTATCCTGGTGAGACATGCGGAATCTGGTCGAATTGTCTTTTTTTTGAAAGGAGCTGACTCTGCTGTCTATCCAAAAGTTAAAGAAGTTTATCGCTCTCTTGTCATGGATGAGTGCGAATCGCTTGCTCGAACTGGATTGAGGACGATGGTATTAGCAGCAAGATACATTCCTGAGAGCGAATACGAAGAATGGAAGAAAGTTTGGGATCAAGCAAATATGAGTCTGAGCGATAGAAACACTCAGATTCGCAAGGCTGGAGATCTACTCGAGCAGGACATGGATTTCTTAGGCATCACTGGTGTTGAAGATAAACTTCAAGATGATATTAATGACTCTATTGAATCACTTCGGAATGCAGGTATTAAAATTTGGATGTTGACAGGAGATAAAGTTGAAACGGCCAAATGTGTTGCTGTTGCCTGCGGTCTCAAAGCGCTGAGCCATCAAATCTTCGAAATCAAAGAAAATACAGATGATCTTTCCTTGATGAACCAAATTAACGAGTTTAGTAATAAACAAAACACTATTTTGCTAATCGATGGAGTTTCTCTGGGAAGAATATTAGAACATCACTCAGAATTGTTTTTCCGGTATGCAGCGCAAGCTCCTGCAGTCATCTGCTGCAGATGTATGCCCACTCAGAAAGCGCTGATAGCTGAAATGGTGAAGAGGTATTCTGGAGGCAGAGTCGCAGGAATAGGTGATGGAGGAAATGACGTAGGTATGATTCAAGCTGCTGATGTCGGAATTGGAATTGTTGGAAAAGAAGGAAAACAAGCTTCGTTAGCAAGTGATTTCTCAATCAATCAGTTTAGTCACATAAAATCTCTCATCCTTTGGCATGGAAGACTTTATTACAAGAATTCAGCAAAGCTGAGCCAATTTGTTATTCACAGAGGACTCGTTATCTCATTTATTCAAGCTCTGTTCATTGCTACCTTCTACTTCGTGACTATCCCTATCTACAATGGCTGGCTTATGATCGGATATTCCACGATCTATACAATGTTCCCTGTACTATGCCTGGTAATTTATTCTGATTTTATCGCAAGTGATAAGCATTATGCTGATAGGTATTCGACGAAGATGTGTCTAGAGAGAAAGCTATGACATTCCCAGCCCTGTACAAATCATTGCAAAGAAATCGAGAACTAAACTTTAAGACTTTTTCAATCTGGCTCTGGAAAAGCATCTTTCAAGTAACTTATGCTCTATTCTCTCTCACTCTAATGCAATGTAGGCTGCAGTGATTATTTTAATGTCATTGACGCTCTTCGAAAATTCTTTTATCGAAATTGTGACGATTACCTTCTCAGCGTTAATTTTATCAGAAATATTGAACATATACACCGAGGTATCTAATTCCAAGATTCCATGGTTGCTTATCCTATTTGAATCATATTAGCTTCATATCGTGCATCAAGTGATGGTGCTTTCGCAGATCCTGACCTTTGTTGCCTACCTGCTGAGCATTGTGTTTTTGGGTCAGTATATTGACGTTCAAACGATTAATTTAGACTTCTTGAGGAAAGTTATCGCAATTGTTGCTGTAAGTTGGCTGCCAATGCACATAATGAGTGTATTGGCGAAATTGCTGAATCCTACAGATTATCAGAAAGTTATGAGAACAATTTAACAATTTCTGGTATTGTCCCTGTTGTGTTGTTATCCATATGATTTGCGTTGACTTGATAATATTCTTTCTCTGTAGTATGGGAATACATTCTATTTGTATATAAACCGCTAAGAAATTTCAGAATCGGCTTTACTAATTGCAAATTAAGGTGAATTTTAAATGCAGGCTCTTATCGCATTTCTCTCCAAGACTGCCATACTATTTGGAGGCCTGTTTGGTAACTATTCTTCGTTCTCATCTTCTGGAGTTCTAATTTACTATTTCAGTCTTCATACTACTGGCTCTTTACTTCTTACAAAACAAGATGCTATATATTCCAGGTATTCGTTTTTCTTTTTGAATTGCTTGATCGTTGAGTATAGAGGCACCCTACAAATTGCCATCACAGAATCCTCCACCATATCGATCACCAGATGAGCAGTAATATTAGCCCATAAAGCAACTTTGTTTAGCACTATTCCATGATTTTAGTGGATTTGAAGATTTTGAAGATGTCGTAATTAAAACCACAGACGGTGAAACCTTACACGGGTATATCTATCTCATCATAAACTTCAATCTCAGTTAAAAAATTGCAAACAAAGATGGTTTGTCAAAGCAAAAAAGAGCGAGAAAGCTATAACGATAGTACTTTTCCATGAAAATGCTGGAAGTAACTCAAATCCGAATTGAGCACTTTACCAATCAATACCTTTTAGACATCGGAACGAGGCTACCCTACATTAAGTATTATCAACAATATATCGACTGCAATTTTCTCCTTGTAGCCTATCGTGGATACAGTTATAGTACTGGATCACCTTCGGAGAGAGGTCTGCAATTGGATTCTCAGGTTCGCTTTTCTCTCCAGTGCTTTAATGCTTAGTTCTTTCCGCACCAGGCTATAATGGAGCATGTCTTTGCAAGACCAGATATAGATAAAAACAGGGTTTTTGTCCATGGTAGATCACTCGGTGGAGCAGTCTCTATCTACGTTGCTTCTCTAAAGAAATACCCTGTAACTACTGTCAATCATCTCGTTTGTGATTAATGTTGATTAGATAGCAGGGCTCATCCTTGAGTGCACATTTTTATCTGTCTCCACAATGGTGGATGCTCTCTTCCCCAAGCTTGCACCTTTTAAGGGTTTGGTACTGAGAAATTATTGGCCGAGCATTGACAGAATTGGAGAAATCGAAAAACCCATTTACTTCATAGCTGGTAATGGAATTTTCCTATTCTATGAGAATTAATTGAAAAATGTAGCGCTGCAAGATGAGATTGTCCCAGCTTGGCACGTTATGAGGCTCTTTGAAAAGGCGAAAAAAGCAATATTCACTGAATTGGTATATTCCTTTTATGTGAGCATTCAGAATAATTCAAATATTCTCAGCATCAAATCGAAGATGGACACCATAATGATTGTTGGGCCAGGAACATTCCACTGTATTTCAAAAAGATTTCAGACTTTATCCACAGAGCTGAGAAAGTTTATGGCGAAACCATTACTCAGGATTAAAATTTTCGAGTTATTCAATACATGAAAAATTGAGGAGTTAGTCATGATACATTTCATATCACTTTTCAAGAAGCTAAAGAGTCTTACTTCTATCTTCACAGCTTAATTGTAACCATTCAATAACTCAAACGAAATTGAAATTTGAAATCAGTGCTCTCCGAGTTGATGCCAAACTCGACTCACTGACAAACATTAATATATCTTAGGAACTAATGTGAAATAATATCAACACCTTCGAGTCAGAATCTGAAATGCAGTATTTCTTGATCAAGGCAACATATCTTAAGCAGGTTCGGTAGATACATACTGATATAATTCTCCTGCATGATCTCTTGCATGGCGCTTCGAAATTTCAAAAGTTGTTTTGCTAATAGAAAATATTTCACATTGCATATAACTAAATGAAATACAAGCAAAGAAGAACTAATTCACAATTTCTTATTCTGGGGTTACCAGAGGTTGTCAGTATGGTTTACATCGTTACGTTTATCAATTCTATATTGCACGCAGTCTTGCATACCTTCCGGCTGGCTCATACAGCTGCCGTCGCAACTATTTCCTGTTTTGGAACAACGTGCTGACACAATTGAAATACTACAGTTAAAAATTAGATTCATTTCTGTTTGAATATCTTCCGTGTTTTTGCAGACGTTAAATATTTCATTTATAAAGCCCGAATGAGTAAGTATAAGTATCTTCTTTGGTCGGTCGCCTTGATTCTGATTATAACTGAGATTCTCCTTCTCTTTTCTAAACTGGGACTTTCTGACAATCATACCTCCTTTATATTCTGGAGCTTTCACCCATATCTTCCGCATTCTTTTATTCTCATATTCAAGGAATTCATTTATTGCATTTTTCTCTTCGTCAGAATAATCCTCGAAGCTTTTGCGAAAAATCTTTTGTTTGGTTTCCATCTCACGCTCATGTTTGAAATATTCACGTAATGCAGCTTTAGTAACGTTTGTCTCTTGAAACTTTCCGGACTCGAATAGGTATTTATGTGCAAGATAAGTTAAAAATTTTCCAGCTCTTCTATTGACATCTTCAAAGCTTTCTCCCTTCTCGGGTCTAAACTGCCTGTAAGTGAGCCCAGAATCTTTTATTTTTTGAACTAGTTCCTCAGAGCCAAGGTCAACCTCTGTACCCCAGTCTCGTTCTCTAATCATGGGAGTAATAATGATGTTTTGTTGTAAGATGTCAGGGTGAGTGTGACCCATGTTAGCCAAAGTTTCTTTTGAGCGATTCAGATCTGAAACATAAATTTCATCGAATTTCTCCTTCGCAAGCCTTTTTCCTGTAACAAGAGCCTGTTTAATGCCAACCGGGGATAGCCTATCGTTTAAGCTTCTGTCCATGGAGCGGAAATTGTTTGCGATTGTGCGAGCATGACGTAAAAACCAAAGTTCCATATTAGAAAATTGTGTATTTACTGAAATACTAAATGGGATTGCATACCTCTTATTTTCATCAGATTTAAAATATTTTAAACATTGGTAAAAAATAAAGGTCTGTCTCCTTATAGGATGAAAACATGATATGTTATAAAGGATTGTTTAATGTTGGTAAGGACTATCAGCGACGTTAAGAGCCACATGAAAAGTGCTGATTTTCATTAATCTTTTGCTTATTTTTTTATTGTTTATTTGAAATCGAAGTTTGATGCATTTATTTCTACTTTATTGCAATTGTACACACGAATGCACTTCTGTAGTTTCCGCTTCCAAGCAAACTCTCGACTATGACCTCATCTCTCATTGGTATAGATAGTATTTTAGAGCAATGTTATTTATAAAAATTGATCCCAAAAGCAATGAATTTGTGAACGAATTGACGCTCGGCAACAATGAAATAAAATATAGTTGCAGATAAATCAAAACGATTCAACATACTCTCTCTCTAATTTCGTTTCAAACTATAGAGATAAATTTGAAAAGGGATTATTCAAGAAAACCAAAAAAGAATAAGGTCACAACACAACTACTTTAGCAATTGTAGCCTGATTCCAACCATTGGCCAACACTTTTTTATTTGTAGGTAGTCAAGCTTTGTTCCATCACTTAGTGCTGTCCTTACTTCTGCCACGGCTCTTTTCAGACATGATATCCTCAGCTTGTAAAGAGCTTTCAATGTTTCGTCTTTGATCTTGTTGCTATTGAATTTTGACCTCTTGCAACTCTCAATAAAGCGCAGCAAGAGCTGATTCAATAGATCACGGCTGACGTTCATTTCTTTTTCTCCTTTAAGGTATTTGTTGAGGGAGCTCCAGCTTATTTTGTCTCGAGATTCAGAGCTCAACTTGATATCACACTCTTCGAGTAAAAATGAGTAAAAAGCACTCCCAAATTTTTTTTGGAAGTTTTTGCAATATTTATATTTGTTTGTTTCTTTCGTATCCACGAGAGCCTTCAATGCGTTTTCCAGTTCCGCATTTGCTTTGATTTCGATTGTTTTACAAGTGCCTCCGCTTTGAGTATTGACTTTAGCTATAAAGCTATCTGATGATTCCAGGAGCGTTTCGATATTCTTAATCATTTGAGCGATTTTATCATTCTTTATTTCGGAGCATTCACTTTCTTTCTTCACCTTAGAAATCGATGAATCAGCAAAGAGCCTCATTGCATAGCTCTGATCGCTGAGAGTAGCAGAGAGCTCTTCTGTCAATTGGTATTTTTTCAAATCAAACACAGCAAAAGCTATCTGTTCCTCTGCATGCACGATATACGAGATAGCATGCTTGATTTGGGGGAACTTGGGAAATTGCTTATAAAAGTTCGATGGATCCATTCGGATGGATTTCAAATTTTCATGTTTAATGTTCTGGTCTTGACAAAGAAAGTCCCCAATAACTTCTAATTTGGCTTCTGAAATTGAAATAACGGGATTTGCTGGGCCTGACATTTCGGTGAATGTGTTGCCCCAGCGTGGTGAGTTTCGATGGTCCCACTCGAAGTCTTGCTTGTTTCCATCCTCAAACTCATAGTCAGGGGCTAAAATGAAATTAGGGGATTTGAAAGAAGTTAGAATGATTACTGCCATCGTAGCTAATATATTGATCAACATCCAATTCAATTGTCGTTTCGATAGGATAGGACTGTTTTTGGCTTGTGGTTTCCATTAGAAGAAACTATATTTTTTTTTTCTAATACTCCTACGTGGTCTTTCTATTTAAAGTAGATTATAACTGTCACTCACTTAAGGACTAAAATCAACGCTCAGAGTTGAAAAAACTATGATCAGAAATTAAAAAATCAGAATTCTTTTGAATTCTGATCAAATTTGAATATGATAAAAGAAATTATCAGATTCAATCGGGTTGAAGCCGTCGGTCAACTTCAATGTTGGACAGCTTGGGAGGAATTGAACAAATTATGGATACCTGGGGCAGTAGGTGTGCTATTGTACGAGTTAACGGGCTATCACATTCCAATTAGGGAAACACTCTGGAATAAAAATGGAAAAAAGCATTATTGATTACGCAGTTAACTATGCAAGTTTTTTCAAAGAGGCAGCAGATTTCCTCTCAAGATCAGTGAGTAGTTTGCCTTTCTACTTGCTGTAATGATGGAACCTTGAATACCGAGCTTCGCCTGCCAGCAAATTTGTCTTACAGATATCCTATTTTTGGAGTATCAGCTACAGCAATGAAGGAGAGAGCAGAGTGGCAAAATCATCATCTAGTCCTGTTAACTGACCATCATTGAGCATAAACCGCTGTCAAAAAATTGTTAAACCTTGCTGCAATTCATGGCGTTAGTGCTATCTCCATGAAATAAGGTGACATTTAATCACTGGCATTGTTCTTGAACTTAGAGATAATATGAAAAATAGCTACCAAAAACGCCAAGTTGTCTTCCTTCTTCTCTTCCTTCAAAAAGTTGGTTTATCATCGAGCTTCCGATGTGAGCAATATACCCAACAGCATTTTGTCAGGATGATTGATCATTTAATAAAAAATTTACAGTTTACAAGAAGTTCTTCTACCTTCGCAAGGAATTTCAACTATTCAGAGAAGTCAAATATCTACATTTCTCAATCAATACATTTGACTTTGTCAGATTTAAACGTCCGCACTCACATTTTGCAGATGCTTGTTAATTATGAAGGTGCATGATGTAAGTGTCCTGACAAGACACGCGAGAGTTGCTTTACTTCTATATATTTGTGTTCAAAAGCAATCATGAGGCTGCTTCCGCGGTAAAATACAGATTCTTAACTAAATGAAAAAAATTAGTAATAATCCTGTAGTGGGCATGCTTCATTTTAGGAACAAGGTCTACTTCCGAAAGACAAGTATTAATTCACAGATTAGCATTGAAACGAGACAAATGTTTCTCTCAAGAGCAACTTGTTGCTTGTTTTCGTTATTATCCATAGATAAATTAACTTGTGTGAAATCTATGAAATTGCAACAATTTTAAAAATTTAACTTGAAGAAACTTTTCATTTTGCTCCATTCCTCCTTTTGCACATCGAGATCTGAAACTCTGCCCGTCTCAATATCACAGATCCATCCATGGATTGAAAGAACCTGGCGATCTGTCCAAGCTTTTTGGACGAATTGATTCTTGCAAAGATTTAATACTTGCTCTTTCACAACTAACTCAGTTAGTCTTCTTGATCTTTCATCCAGGTCTTGAATTTTGCAGAGTTCATCTCGATATCGATAATTTATCTCTCTTATCGGACTGAGCCATTGGTCAATCATCCCGTGATGCTTATCATCTAATGCGGCTTTTATGCCTCCACATTTGGTATGACCCATAACTATGATGTGCTTAACCTTGATCACTTCGATAGCCATCTCAAGAACAGCATTAATGTTGTAATCTGCTGGCTGGACTAAATTCGCAACATTTCTATGAATAAATAATTCTCCTGGTCCCGTTCCAGTCAGATCATTTGGAGGAACCCTGGAATCTGAGCATCCGATGAATAGATACTTCGGAGATTGCCCTTGCGCATGCCTCTTGAAGTAATCGGGGTCCTTGAAGTTCGTTTGTCGGACAAATAGGTCATTACCTTCAAGTAATCGTTGGTAATCAGGGTCGTTATGCTTATGAGAATCAGGGCATTCACAAAAATTCGCATTCCTTCTTGAAATCAAGGACGACCGCTTGAGAAAAGCTTGGGAGCTTTTAATAATTGTACCGAGCATGACGAGAAAGTGTATGTAGGGGTTGTTAGAAGATAATTATTAGTTAACTTTTTTCGAAATTCCAATGAAAAATTCGTTATTTACTCCAAAATTGTTCAACTACAAAAAAAAATGACGAAAATTGCCGTCAGCGCAGAATATCCCTTTGGTTCGTCTAGATATGATTCCTATGTTGAGGGTGCCTGGATAAAAAAGCTGTCCCAAACGGAATGGCATTCGCTTTGGAATGAAGAATCATTCTTGATTTTTCTTTCCAAACACTAGCGAAGACAATGAAATCCTTACAATAGTTCGAAAGAGTCAAAGATATTTGCTGGAGAAGACTAGCAGTTTCCAAAAAAAAAACAAACAATTGAACTCCTACGTTCAGATGAAATTGAAAATGACAACTTCTAGTATTTTTGGTACATATATGCATTTCTGAATGCCTGCTTGTATGAATTTTTGTTCCTGAGAGCAGGAACCGTGTTCCAACGCTTGAAAGTGGCATAGTCTCCATCAATTCACAGGCATGAGTGTTTATTCAATTTATTACTACGAATTAATAAAACTATTGGTTGAACATCACAACAATTTATTTTCAGAGTCTGGAATTGGTTCCACATTCAGAATTTTAGTTTTTCGTTCTCTAGCACAGTTTGCTCCGGCACAGAACGATTGAACCATTCAGCCTCGCCAGTTATAAGTCCTTGTAACTGGAAGTTATGCTATTTAACAACGTTTGTCACGATAAGAATGAAAAGATTGTTAATGAAATAGATATATGCAAAGCGCATTGAAATCATGAACCTGCCTTGAGGTTTGACAAGTCTGAAGTTTTTTTCCCACGATACGAGGCTATTCAGACGGAATCAAATTCGCCATTATTTCTTTCTGAGTGGCGCTATGTTGACAGCACACATGGCTACTACGCACAGAAGACATCTGACATGAGAAGCTGTAAAACAGGTATCCTGGCATCATAAGAAATTTCAGAAGAGCTTTTTTCGGATATATTTCACATTAAATGATAAATAATTCAATAGCGATATTTTAAAGATAGAAGAACTATTTGCTGATGGACAATCGAAAA
>ENA-UOTZ01000230-UOTZ01000230.1-compost-metagenome-genome-assembly--contig:-NODE-230-length-47496-cov-7.614121_pt1 | contig 47496 bp, 47 predicted proteins | sample MGYA00238144_ERZ746983 | MGnify/ENA primary metagenome ERZ746983 (study PRJEB28759, sample SAMN06268863) | compost metagenome | isolation source: single cell | place: USA: California, Emeryville, Joint...
CCTTCAGCAGCAGCAGGCTTGGCTCCACCGGTGGCGGCACCGCCAGATCCTCCGAGTAAGAGTTCAGCGACGTTTTTGCCTTGGAGAGCTCTGGCGAAGAGACCTGGCCAGTAGGCATCGACTTTGTTTCCTGAGGCAGCAATCAATTTGTTGATTTTCTCGCTGGAGATTTCCAATCCTTCGTCGTAGAGGATCAAAGCAGCGAAGGTGCAGCTCATTTCGTCGTGAGCGGTCTTGTCAATTTGAGCGAATGGGACGGCCATTGCGATTTTTCTTTCTTAAACTAATGAGATGTTTTTTAGATAAAATCTCTTTTGAGCTTTACTAATTCTGAGGCCTTCGAATTAATAAAATTTATGAGGGAGTTATCAATCCTATTTTGTCATTCATCTCACATCAAGATAAAAGCCTTGAATTCACAAAAATAGTATTTTTCCCAAGTCCACAAGAGGAATGATGGCATTGGCAATTCGATAAAATTATTTTGCATTGAGCAGAAGGAACCAAGCAACTATCTTGAAGAAAAAAGAAATATTTGCAATTTATTTCATGAATGATGTCTTTAATATGAGTGACTTAGCTGTATTGAGTACATTTTCAAGCCAAAATGCTTAAGCTAAGAAAATAATAGGGTAAAAAGAACATTTAAATTTCCTACAGAATCTTATTTTGCTTTTGAAGGCCTAGCTAATTGAACAATCGAGTATATTACTTTCTACTACTCTCCATCGACATATACATCTGAACTTCCTCTTCTCCTCCTCCTACTTTTTTAATTACCATATGGCTTAATTTATACAAGCAACGAATTTTAAAAAGATAGCTTGAAACGCAAAAAAAAGAGGAAGCAGAAAACAACTTTCAATGTAAAAGTTTATTTATGAAACATCGAGGAAAGCACAGACATTTCCAGATAAAAATTTAAAAAATCACAGAAAACTCTTTTCTAGCAGAACAAAAAAATGACTTTGAAAAGTTAAACCAAAAAAAGATTGTACTGAGCATCCAGGGATCTCTCTTCCCTGCTGCTAAAGTTTATTACCAGTGCTGCTTCAGCATCAACGTCTATACTTCATGGTAAGAGCCCTAAAAATTGTTAATACAATGGTTCACTCGCAAAGTCATATATGGTTTTACCCAATGAGGCTTTCTTTACTCGAGTCCTTATAAAGTGACCCGTTCAGCATATGATTCGTGATGTTTTGTTCCAGAGCTGTGCGACTAAGCGCATGCTTCTCAGAGTGAAGAGGGGTCTTCTGCCTTGTTCTCTTACTTGACAGCGTCTCTCGACTTCAAACATCAATTATTCACGATAAGGGATATTAGAATACCTATGCGATTGGTTTCTGTATTCAGACTCTCGTTTTGTGTTGGATTTTTTCATTGTTTGCGCAGGATGAGACAAGTCATAGGACATATAGAAAATTTTCTCGTTCGCTGAGGCCCCTGGAGTTCTAATATGAAGCGCTTTCATCATGTCTTTTTGCGCTTGCTTCGAACGACTTGAAGGTCGATTGATCGTTGAATATTTCTCCAATATTTGCTCCGGGGAAAAATATCCACTTAACTCGGAGCCTTCAGTATTCATCCTCCTCGAAACCCCTTTCGGTGTCTCATCTCTCTTGGAAGTAGGCAGCATTGAACTACTTGTATTTGAGTGTGAATGATTGTTTCCGTGGTGTGAATGAGCTTTCTTATGTTGAGGCTGGCCCAAAATGGGACCGTGGTGCTGCTCGTCGCTGATTCGAGAAAATTTATGAGTGATTACATCTTTTTGAGCTTTTTGATAAAGCGACGAGAGAGCTGCGTAAGGACTCTTTCCATTTCCAACCCCAGAAGGCGTCGCGCTAGTATTGCTCGCAAAGGCAGCTTGGGTTCTACCAAGGCTACCATCGTACGTTTTAAACATGCCTTCTCGAGAAAACAATTGACGGCTTTCTTGTTTTGAGGTTTGGTACTGCGGCGTAATTGACTTGAGAATATTACTATTGTAAATCTTCTTCAGCGCCTCTTGGTTTTGTTTCCTATTCACTGAATTAGTAATGAGAAATAGAGAATCAGATTACGCTTTGGAATACGAGTCTCTGCTGGCGCTCTGGTTACCTGGACTCTTATCCTGCAGAGCACTCAGCATCTTATCATGGCTGAATGTTTTCTTCAAACTCGAGCTTGGTCTCTCTTTGAGACGCGAGCCTCCTGTTCCAATAGTTGTATGCCTTTCATGGCTTGTAGAGAGCGGGTGTGTTTCATTCCTCGTGGTTGAAGAGTTATCAAATTGTCCGGTCTTCCTTAACCCCTCTCGAGAGCTTGATAATCGGTTTTTCTTCGCGCTGTTTCTTCCATTAGTACCCACTGAAATGTTTCCATTCTGCTTCGGTCTCGACCTCCCGCTCGATGATGGTCTGTTGCTTTGTTGAGAGGAAACAACCTTATTGCGGGCAACCTCAGACTGAGGAATTAAAAATTCTTTTGCTTTGTGTTGCGTACTAACAGTCTGATGTTTTTCAACATTTGCTTTGGGGCGAACGTCTTCTTGTGTGTGCAAATTTGTCGAATTATGGCTAAACATCCTTTGGCTTTCTAATAACTTTATTAAGTTCTGATAGGCGGCCGAACTTTTATCACAAATCAGCGTTTCCAATGGCTGCTCGTAAATATAATCCTCATAATCGTGAAGATGAGACTCGTCGGTCTCTTTAGTAGGCTCATATTGATCTCTGTAGTCACTTGTGGTGTAAGTTTGCATTCGCTGTATACTTCTATTTGATTTCTTGGCTATATTCTGTGAGGCGAGATCATACACTGTGACGTACTTCAAAGAGTCTAAAGAGCTTTCTTGTGACGAGTACGAATGCGATAGATTATTCGTATGCAAAGGAAAACGGAATTCACGGTTTATACTTGATTTCCGAAAACGACGCTCAATTTCCACGCGAAAGTCCTCTGCTTCCTCTTGTTGTTCTGTGTGCAGAATATTCTCTTGTAGAGAATGATCGTGCTTTATTTGAGTGCTATTTGTTTGAATTCCCTCTATCTTTTTCAAAAGTTTGTTCTGTGGGGGACTCTGACTGCGAGGGTGGTTTCCACGGTTGGAGGGAACCTTGACTTTCCTTGTGTTGTCTCGTAAAACAGAAGTTTTCATTTGGGAAAACTTAAAGGCTAATCCTGCAGCTAAAATAAAAATTGTCGGTTACTTGCAGTAGTGAAGGGTTTTTAGAACTGCAAACGAGGAAATTAATGCGCTTCAAATAATTTAGACCTTCTTAATTTGTTCTTTCTCAAGGAGTTGTCGATATCAGTTTGGCCTTTGAGATTGATCAGGTTGACCTGAAAAGTAAGTTAAATGATCAAAAGTTTGGAAATTCATTAATCTCTCTGGACAGAGCCTGGTATTTTAAATTCGACTTTGCTTGCTGTGCAGGCTGTCAAAGAATTTAGTACTAATGATCATAAGGCTTGTTGAAAGAATATCTCATCAGAAGCCAAAAAAAAAAAGTCACATTCAAAATCATAAAGCTAAAATAATTTTAAAATTGCCATTATGTTGATATAGCTGCTCGTGGAACAGGCAGAAGCTCTTCTAAATCCATGAAAATTCAGCTGTTCGCTGTTTACACTTAAATTCAAAAGTATAATCGTGAAGTAAGTAGTGATATAGCGTAGTCCAACATCGTAGAGAACAATGAGCATACTCTTCCAATTTATCCATATCTAAACTTGATTATCATGGTCGACTTAATGCAAACGTAAATCTACTTTAGCTCGAACAAGAAGACGTAAAAAGAGCAACACCAAAAGAGCTCAAAAAAAAGAGAGAGAGATAAATCCATTGGCCTAACGTATTACGTACTACATAACTTATCTTTTTTAAATCAACGTACAGGAGTCAAATAAGCCTTTCTTCTTAGTAGCAGGGACAGTTTTTGGTTTTGGTGGCTCTTTTCCTCTGAGCTCTTTCACGAGCATTCGAAAAGCTTCATCACAATTCTGTCCAGTCTTTGCGGAAGTTTCAATGAACATCACTCCGTAGGAAGCTGCGAGCTCCTGAGCAACTTTAGTCTCAACTCTACGACTTTGCTCCATATCCGACTTATTTCCAACGATAACGATAGGGGCCTTAGGCTTGACTTTATCAATTCTTCTCTTGATGTTTTTGATTTCCTCAAACGAGTCTTCTTTATTGATAGCGTAAACGAGAAGGAAGCCTTTGGAATCTCTAATCCACTGATCTTGCATAACAACATAATCCTCTTGTCCTGCAGTGTCTGTGATTTCTAGTAGCATTGGGAGGTTAGTGTACGGCTTGGAGGGAGAAGGGTCAGCTTACCTAGGTTGGCTGGGTTGCCGTCGATGTAATCTGTTTTGCGGAAGACTTCTTGTAACGTTGGGCTATAGTCCTCGGTGAAATTTCCGTGCAAATAGCGGATAGTAACGCTGGATTTACCCACAGCGCCAGCTCCGAGCACTGCGATTTTGTAGTTGCTATCTGATTGAGAGTCAGGATCAGAATTCATAGTTAATGAAGGCGGATTTAGAGATAAAGTTCTGGGCTATATATTTGCTTAATCATGAAGGGTTCTTAATTAAAACGTTTTTTTTTAATTGAGAACCACTAAATGTGACCTTTTAATTCTGAAAAACGTAGTGGCTTCAAACAAATTATACTGATATGGGAGATCATTTCTCTGAAGAAAACGGGATTTCGAAATACTAAGTTTATCTGACGAGAGAAAGCAAACTATTCGAGTATATTAGTGTCATTGATTGTGATTGTTTTCAAATGTGGCTGAGTGTTAGTTACTATTTTATAGTTATTTCCAGCTGAGTACGAGGTCAACTGATAATATGATATCGTTTGGGAAATTGATAGATTGATGACTCAACAAATATATACTATCGTTTAGCTATCTGTGCTGCAGCAAAGTGAAATCATGAAAATTCATCAATCTTAGTATTTTTATGAGAGAGGTAGAGAGACCTTTTTCTTATTTATCTATTGCCCTAACTAAGGCACATATTATTCTTTTAATTCATTGTCGAAAGAATCATTTCGCTAATCATTCGCATAGTTTATCACTTTAATGGTTTTAAAGGAACTTATTTTCAAACTAATACCGATACAAAATAGGTAATTTGATAAAGTTACCCTAGGCTTGATTGAAAAATTTATGTGATCAATATTACTCCGTACCGTTATCGCTATAATACGCTTAAGATAATTCTTTTTCTCATTTTCCAGAATACGCTGATCCCATAACTATGCTTTTGATTTGGTACAAGAACAAAGAATAAGAATTCAATGATTAAATCACTATTTAAAAGAAATTATTAAAATTTTCATTTATAATTCGCACATCAATTAATCTCAGATTTTGATTCATTAGCATAAACTCAAATTCAATTCTAAAATTTATAATCATGTTAATATTTCGAAAGATATCAACATGTAAATTTTTTTAAATATAACCAGATGGAAAGTCCCTCTGATAGGACAACGTAGTTGGGAGGTCTCATCAAGAACGGTTTAAGCTCTGAACGTAATAAACCTCACAGATTCTCCAACTGCAGTTAAATTCCATCCTCTTGAATTATAATCTAGGTATGAGGACCATTCTGCTATTGATTTAGAATTGAGTGATTTGTGTATTGGTAGATACTGATTTTTTTCAAAATTGTGAAATGGTATGGGCAGCTATTTCCACCGACCTGTTTAAAAAAATGACTATATTCGTAAAGGTTCTAAAATTCAAATGAATGTTAAGATAATATTCTCGTATGATTAATTATTTGTTGGGAATTGAATGTAGTCTGATTGAAAAACTCTTACATTAATACTTAATATTTTCGAGTGAGATATCAAATAAAAATAATAGGATTTTCTCCTCGGTAATTTTAATTTGGAACATGGGAAGTCTATCTAAATCAAATAGAAATTGCAAACCTTATTACTTTATGTGAGTAAGATGATTGCTTCACAAGTAAAATATATAGCTCTAATGTTATTGTTTCCTTCAAAGAAGAATATGAAACTACTAATATGAATCATTTGGCAGTTGGAATTCTTTAATATTTGATTTTACTGAGAAGGAGTTCCTCGTACTTGCTCACACTCTGAAGGTATGCCACATGTAAACAAAGATTCTCTGGATACCGCATTTCCTAAAGGTTTGAAAATAATTAACATTGAGAGTACTATCCATTAGAAAGTCAGCTGCGTTGAGTGGACTTAATGAAAAGGAGTGACCACAGTCTGCTACGAAAAAATAAATTGACTGCACTCTTCCACTTCGATTTTGAATAGGCAAAAGAGTAGCAATTTGGACCGCTAACAATGACTTTTTGGAAGGAAACTACTTAGTAGAGAGTAGGGAATCTTGTCGCGATCATACAGTTGATACTAGTTTAGTTGAAAATAAATCGTTGTTGATGAGAACTGCAAGAAACTTTATATTAGTGTATTAGAGTATTATCAACACAAAACTATACTCATATTTAATACAATTTACAAATTTCTTCTTGTGAAGTTTCAGTACGATTAGGACGGTGATACATTCAATTAGTTTTGAATTTAATTACAGGAAGTGTTTAAGCATTTCCAAGCTCTGTCAATCGAAAAGATTCGTACTTATTTAACCACATATTAACGGATGATAAATTCCAAAGTAATAATTACGTGTGCTCACAATTCAATCTAATCAACTTCTACGATTCTTATATTTTTGTTTCAAATCCCGTTTCTTGGGTACAACATCTAGCATTGAATACCATTACTTTATAAAAAATTGCTTTCCTTACAAAAGATAAATTTGAGGATGAACCCTTTACGAGATAGAACGCCACTTATTACACTGATACTCAAGATACGGATGATCTTTATTAATTGGTTTATGCACTATTATTTTCAGTGCTAATTTTTTAAGAAATTTAGTTATTATTATTCAATGTCAAATCAAAATTAAATACTATATACAGAGGCCATAGCGAACATTCTTCTAGGATTTAGGAAATTTGAGACAAAATTGGGCTATGATCATTCAATACAGGGATAGTACTCTTCTGATAAGAAATTTCAAGCTGCCGCTTCGGACAAAAAAATTTGCAACATCCAAATTTATGATTTATCGTTGTCTGCGGACTCGCAGAACTCAACATAAAACAATTAGAGATTATCACATTGATATTTTTTTAAGAATCAAATTGTCGTTTCGTCTATCCCCATCAACAATTCTAGGCATTAATTCTATTGTATTCATCTTTCAAGTGAACCATTAGACAACAAATTTATAAATATATTTTATTCTTTTTGTCCATTTCAATTTCGAAGTGTTTATATTTGATATATACCTTATTGCTTATCGAAATGTTCTCATAGGCCATCAAGTTTTCATAAAAACCATTAGTGAGTCAACTTGATTTTATCCTCTCAAACTTCACTTCCTAGCCTGATTTTCTCCTGAAAGCACTAATTACAGCGTTTTAATACCGATTTTGTTCTTTCAATCAATCAGCGCTTCAATCTCTCTGATCGTGGCAAAAATAACTCAAAGCATTCAAATTAATCAGAATTACAATAATTTAGCAGTAAGAGGGCATTTGGCTGAATGAGCAAATTCACACTTGTATTCTACTACGTTCCTGAGGACAAAGACGATCCTACTTATCCAAACGCATTCGGGTAGCAACTCTCTCGACGCTCATAATCACCTAACAATCAAAAATATTAGCATTAACCTTGCCCAAGAGGATATCAAACTCAAAGACCTCAAGGCAGCTTTCCCACTGGATGGAGAATACCATTTCCGATTCAAATACAAGTTGAACGGCCAAACCGTTTTCATGGATCTCCCGAGCGAGAGCTCAGGCTTGCCCTTATTCGATGGAAAGATTTTCATGAAAGCAACTCGTATTTCTTGGGGTATCAATCATCAATTCGCTAAGACCGTTTTCTTACGCACACGTGTATTAATAGGCAAGCAAACGAAGGGCAGTTACGGAGATGAAGACGTAGAGCGACAGAAATTCTATAGTGACACTGAGGAGCTAAAAAGAGGCCATTCTAAAGGTGTAGCAGATGCGGGAAAACACAGGTCACAATCACAGCCACAGCACCACGACCAGCCACACCATCAATATCAGCAGGCGAAGCCCAGCGGATTTTCAAATGTACATAAAACTGAAAAAACCTCTTTTAATTCGTTTTGCAGAACGATTATGACCTGCTAGGCACAGGAACCACGTCAAGCACTCAAGCCAAACCCTCAACAACTACTACTTCTTCTTATTCCAAGGATTTGTTAGATGACTTCGGAACCACTACCACTAGCACCCCGAAAACAGATTATAGCAGTAATTTTTTGTAAAGGTGACCCCCTTTCTTATTGAATTAGATTTCGGAGCTCAAGGAAAGACAAAAGCAACAGCGAATAATCTGATGGAGTTCGATCATGATCTTGTTTAAGTGGTTTCCGTAAAATATTTGTATTTTCATCAAATCCTTTGAAAAAAATTTGATTAAATGCAACCCAAATGTTCTGTGCTTCCATTATAGATATTTATTGATTACTCGATATAGTTTAGCGTAGAATCATATCAGATGTAGGGTTAATGGCGGGCAGTACCTGTGGAACTACCAGACATTCGATTGAAATATAGGGTGAAGATATATGTATATATAGATGAAATAAATATAGAATGAATAATAATAAAAAAATAGAATAAAAATTAGGAGAATGCACTTGCACTTAAGCTTTAAAATGTAAATTTGAATAATTTTAGCTTCCATCGGTAGGCTGTCGAGGCGACTAAAGAGGAAGATTTATAATTTTACAAGGCCTTTTATTGCACTTGGAATTATTGTCACGTTGTGCTAATTACAGAGAAGCACTAGCAACAAATTTTAATTGAAGATCTGAGAGAACGTACGGCTGCTTCGAGTGAAGTTTCTAATCTTTCCTGTTTTTTTATTCCAGTAATGGCGATCACGTCCAACGCATTCTTCGAGCTCGTCTTTAAACCTCGCATCTGTCATTTCGACGTACGCACCCCAAGGTGAACAGCATTTCTAAAGGGAAATGGAACAATCAGGACTCATTTTCAAAGGACAATCTCTTACTGGGCTTTCAATATGGAAATTTCGGTATCCATCACCAAGCAGGTAGATTTCAGGGTAACTAAGGTGAGGGTAGCGATGGATGTTCAGTTCTCTGTCAATTTTTCTGAGATGGTTGAACATTCTTGGTCCACGCTCCTGAGAGTATTCGCAATGGAAGATGATAGTCGGTGGACAGCTGAGAGAGGGTTCGTGCTCGTAGTTTTTCTCTGTAACAAGTGATTGTATCACTTTTTTGAAGTCTTTCTTTAGACTGGCCAGGTAGCTTGGCTTGAGAAGGAGCGCAGCGTTCGTGATGAAGAGGTGCTCGAGGATATACGGATCAGTGATGTTGATCGCGTCTTGTATGTGGCCTCCTATTCATCCAATCAATTCTCAAGCAATTGCCTCCAATCCAAATGTTTTACCGCTATATTCGTACTCGTATCTGCAGTCAATTATAAGGAAGTTAATCTCGTTCTTATTAGTCGTCAGCATCTCTTCCATCTATCGATTTCATTATAAATAACCATCTAAAGATGAAATAGTACCGTGCTGGCAGAGATCGTGGCAATATTGGAATGGAATTGATTTGGAATCGTTGGAAGTCTCTTTATATCGGGAATGTCAGATGAGAGCTTTGTCGGGCTCTGTGATTGAGTGGAAAACGAGTCGAATTCTATATCCATGCAAGATTGAGGAGTGCTAACTTGACCTATTACATTGGAATTAAAAAAATGATGAAACAAGTGAAACTTACGGGAAAAGCCTCCCAGATTTGGTAGACTAGGAAGGTCGGACTTCGACTTACTGATAGACAGGTCGAAATCCTTGAACGGAGAACAGTTTCGGACGAGCGATGTTGGCTGGGAGAAAATCCCATCGAAGGAATCCTTTTGGGAGTTTTCTTCGTCGGCGGTTGACTGCGAATTGCAGTTTAGGACACTTAGAGAGAAAGGAGGAAGCGAGTGTTTTCTGTCTAGGTTTTTCCTTCTAAAATCAAACGGGAGATTCGGACATTGGTTCTCTTCATTCTCAAATGTGAGCAGCATATCTGAGTTTCTAAAACTAGATCAACGATTAGGAATAGTTCAAAGAGTATTAATAAAACAATAAACTTGAGAAGAAGAGAAAACTTTTTAAAAATTTTTACAATGATTCTTGTGTTGATTTCGTTGACATGATGCCAGGAGAATCACAGGTACTTGACTCATCAAACAAGATTTTCTTGCAGAATGGACTTGGACTCTTAACCGAATCTCGATTACTCTCTTCAATCATCATCGATTGTATATTATTCACAAATGCTTTGCCTCTTCTTCTCAAAAGGTCGTCCTCGTTGTTGAAGTTCAGTTCTTTTCTCATGCCAATGTCTTCAGATCTGCGATTCTATATTCAAGGGAAAATTAGTTAAATCCAATGAAAATCACGCAGGCTCTTCATGAGCAGACTCATTCCGAGGCCTCTGTGGTGTAAGACGAAAGAATAGCAAGAGGATCATAGATAGAACTAATGGACTTACCATTGGATAATTAAGGATTGCTAGTGATAGATAGATGTTTATAAGGGTTGGGGTTGCGCTGGGAAGTTATTGGAGAGGTAGATCTGATTCGAGTTAAGAAAAAGGTTTTGTTTGAGGTAGTGACCCTGAGAATTTAATTTGTTTTGTATTTGAATTCGTATAAATCATTTGAAATTAAAGATTGAAATTCAAATACGTGACGCAATTTAGTTCGGTTAATTAATTTCTTAAAATTTGGTAGATTAAGAATGGATTCTGTTGTTCTGAAGAAGGTTTCTCAGTTAATTCGATGTCAATAGCGTTGGTACAACTGAGAGAGTACTTATGTATGAAGCCGTGGGATCATTTAAGAGTGTCGGGAAGTTTAGAATTATAGAAAGAAAGTTCTATCTCGATTTCGCGGGTTTCGACGGTTAAAACCAAATCAAATTTCAAGAAGAATAAATTTTGTTCTCTTTTTTCGAGACCTCAACCTAAAAAAGTAGATATTTGAAATTACAATAAGCAAACTTTTTGAGTGGGTTCATGCCCTCAGATGTTAAAACTATAAAAATTTAATTAGTCTGACAGCTGCCAGTTCGCCAAGATCAGAAGGAAAGGGATGATAGAGTCTAAAATGTTAGATTAGGAAAAATTCCCTTTTAGAGGGCAGTAGCTGCAAAATAGCCGATATTCAGAGCGAAAACGCAAGAGAGAAGTGTTGGAAACTATCGAAATATGATAAATCAGTTCTCAAAGGAATTCGGTTTAGGAACTTCGTTTGAGATTCTAACTTTTATAATAGAAAATTCTATGAAGAACAATTTTGTTGGCAGATACCAAACTAATGATTCTGCACGAGAGGAATGAACGACTTGGGCGCGAAATGGAATTTAACGTAGAAAATTGAAACGAAGCCAACCAAATATGGGATTTCTGCTTTAAAACCCTATAAACTTGCCTATAAAAAGTAATTTCTTAGGACAATAGTTTATTAAAATCCAAAAGCCCTAAGATCGCTCATAGTATTTAATAAAATTCAAAGTAGCAACATTTAATCAAAATAGTGAAGACCTTTCCAAGCTACTCTATTCCCTGTTTCATCGAGTTGTAGAACCTTGATTTGGTTTTAAGATTTGACCAACAAATTCTCGAGAAAACTGAGATAACGACTTAAATCAAATGAAGATGTGTGGTCCTTCATTCCAATTGATTCGAATTTGAGGGTTTGATTATTTATTCAAGCTTGATTTTGAATTATGAAGATTCATAGACATGTATATATATATTGGAAAGTTCAAACAATTTTCCATTTAATTGTTGGATGAAAAGTTTCTTGCAAGTACTCATCATCTTCGTTGGTGGATTCAAGCACCTTTCTTTGCGACATCGACGAATAAGGTCGGTTTGCTTCTGCCAAAGGTATGATGTCAGCATTTTGGTCCGTGGTTCGTTTGTAGAAACCTCTTCCCGTTGCAGAAGGATTAGCTGTTACCCTTTTCGGAAGTTTCACAGCAGTTTCTCTGGATTCAACGTTTAATGTCAGAGGAATACCATTGCTATATCTTTACCTTATTTTTAATGGTTCTTTATTTTGAATAACAAGAGGGCTAGATTTATCCTCTTTTAGTCTGACAGGCGTTCTCTTTCTTTCGATCTTGGAGAGCGTTATGGTCGATTGGCTGTCTCTGAGAGCCGGATCAATTTGTTTCTTGCTCAATATCATGCTATTTGAGGTATTCATGAAATTTCCTCTGAATTTAGTCTAAGGGAAATGTAGCATGTTTAACACAGGAAATGAGCTCCAGACTTACCATGAACTCATCCCATGCAGGTTTAATCTGCCAATGATACAGTTCTTGCTCTAGATGAGAGTGTTGGAAGATCGTGACCAACGATACCATCTTCTTTACAGCTGATTTATTCTACAAACAGATGTTAGAATTCACCAAATGTTAGCAGGACTTACATCTATATCAACAGAGCGGAAAGGATCCACAGAGTTATAGCTCGTTGCGATTTGATTGATCTATGTCGAAACATTAATTCATTTAGCCCACATACGAAATTTAAGATTACAGCGAGGATATCCTGGAGCACGCTAACCAAATGCGTTGATTTTTTCTTTGACAAATACGCCCCGGAGCCTGGCTGGGCTCCTTGGCCACCAATGGCAGAAAGCTCATCGGTAATTTTATCCTGTTGTACTGTCAGATAAACAGCGCTAACTGAAGATATTACCAAGATTTTCGCAGTGTCTATAAAAGGAGTAATCAACTGCGTAAAGGCTTTATTTTCTGATTTAAGAGCAGCGTCCAAATTGATTTTCGCAGCACTCAGTTTTTGATAAATGCTTGAATATAGTTTAGAAACGACCGCTAGTGTAAACGAATATTTCTTTTCGTATTTCGAAGCACGTAATCTGGCGATATTTTCATAGATTAACTGCGCTTTCTTCAAAAAGTCATGCTCTCCACGGAAAATCGACTGCATATGACTCATTACCTCTGAAAATATCGGGCATATCTCCTATAATGCATGTGAGAGGTTAAACTGCAAAAACTTTGATATATGTACTCTAAACAATTCGTATTGGTGGGAAATCTTTCGTTTATTAGCGAGGATCAGCTGCAGCGTCTCATGAGCTTTCGATTCTTTAAATTCTTTTCGCACTCTTACAGAAGTGTCTTTAAAAGCAGGTATCTATGACATTATCATATTAGACTTTCAATGGATTAAACACTTTTTTACCTCTAAAGCGTTAACGATTGCTTCAGCCTCTTTAAAAGCGTGCTCTTTGTTTTTTAAATGCGTGATCATACTCTATGATTTTTTGAATTTGCTATTTCGAACGTGAGAGAATCTTTACATCGTCTTGGGTCATCTCAGCATCGAGTTCTTTCGCTATGCGCTTAATCGAGTCGTCGATGGCACTGTTTATTTGCTTCAGTAATGAGTCTAAACTTTGGAGGTCCTAAATATCCATTAAATCCTTTTTCGATAACATGTTCTTTGATACATTAGCTTTGAGTTTCTCTGCAGCAGATGCAATCCATAGCGGCAGACTATCATACCCGTCGTTCATTGGGATCTGCGAATATGATAACGAAAGAGCGTCCTTCTTTCTCTGAGCTAATTTGGATGTCGGACGGCTCGTACTGACGTCCAACATAGGAGAATCTGAAATATTTTGCTTCTTGGTTTGAACAGGACGCTGAGGTGACTCTGATAGCTGAGGCTGAGGTGTCGGTCCGAAGGCCAAGAGCATTTCCGACCAAGCTAACTTGCATTGGACGAGATTATTAACGAAACTGCAGGCTAATGGGAAGTGAATTATGGCATATTGCTGAATGAGGGAGCAGTTTATTACTGAGAGAAAAATTGCAAAGGTCTTTTTTATCAAGAAATTCAAAGATGAGCTGGAAGTTGTCTTCCAGGGCCTCTTCGAAAATATTTTTATGTGTCGTCAACATTAATTTAAAATTGCTAAAATCAACGACTATGGGAACTTCAAGCTTTGCTCTCTTAACTCTCAAAAATTCATAGGAGAGAATATATTGCTACAGCTGATTAGAGGTAAGCAGTCGCTCTACGAGAATTTCATTTCAATGAAGTTTTTTTTTTGGGGGGTCGTTTATTTCTCAGATTATTAATCAGAAAACGTTTCGAATTTACTATTAATAATTGTTATATTCAAATTTGTTCATCATGTTTTCAATTTCATCAAAAGATATTGGTTTGTGTAGCTGTGCTGTTGGAAATCGGAGGGACCAGGAAGGTTGGTGAATGTTATTATCCGAGAAAAATCTATGAAAGGAAGCTAGGAGAGAGGAAAAAAACAAAAAACTTTGCGAGGATTTGTTATGAGAGTTTACAGAACCTGCCTTTGAGTTGGTTGTCAGTTGGTTTGTTCGCGTGGAGGCCGAGCAAATCCCTGAGCAGTCTTAGATAGAACGACATTTTAACATTTTCCTCTTTACTTGAATTTCACTATCAGCAGCTGCATTATTATTATACTCGGAACATGTAAACTAATCTGGCAGTTTAATCGTTCCTCGATGAAGAAGGAGGAGCACGTCTCAGTTGAATCAGTAGTCATGGCAAATGAATGGTAGTTGAGAATGAATAGAATTGTTTTTTAGCCTTATGGTGAGATATATGTTATCACAATCTAGGGAGAACCCTTCTCATCATAGTTTTATCAAATTTCAACACCAAACGAATAATCCTTTTGATACGTATTATTCTTGCTTGCTACAGCATCCTCTCACAAATGAAATTCAATTGGAGGATTTCGAGACTAACAAACACTCAAAGTCAGATCAACTACACGTAACACTTCACAAAAATCAATTGCTATGAACTGCTTTTCGAGCTTATTAACTACAATGAAATCTCACAACATCTTCCATTATGTTATACTCATTTTCTAAACGAAATTTTATCTTTTTCGCTTCGTTGTATTAACAAAAAAATTAATTTCGGTCTCATTCTATATAGCGTGATACCATCACTCCAACAAATCTAAAACCTAACCATGCTTACCGTTCTCAAAAACATCGAGGAGAAGCTCCAGAATGCCGGAGGTGCCGATAAAGCAGGCAGTTCGGTTTATGTCTCCAAAATCGTTGAGAATTTGATTCAGCTGAATACAATGCTCGAAGCTGCAACACGAGTACATCTCTTTCACCTTTCTCCCCCTAACCTATTAGGACGACATCATCAAACAATACTCCAGCGTCAAGAGCACAATCACCATGCTAATCAGCTTTTCATATGACGAAAAATTCAATGAAGTCATGCTCTCACGAATTATCGGACGCGTCCTGATCAATATCCTCAAACTCCTCGATTTCATGAAGATTTCTGAAATAATCAAAGAGATACTCGAGATCATTACCAAAACGAAAGGCTCAACGAGAATGTAACCTTGCTTTTTCGTAATTCTCGGCTTAATTTGGATCTGCTGCTTAGACTCGCTGCCTCAATGACAAACCTCATTCTGCGCAACGTAGCTGAGATAGAGTATTTTCCAGGCGGAGCTATAAATGAAATATTCCAAACAGTCTCCAAAGTTAACAAAGGAGCGAGTGAAGCAGGCCTCAAAATGGTGACGTTGAGTGCAATACGCTATCTCATCAAACAGAAACTCATGATGTCGACATCTAACGTCGCTGAGATCTTTAAAATCATACAGAGATCAGTTTCAGTAGCCATTTTCGCCTTAGTATTAATAAAAATGATCGATTGATATATAGGAAAAAGTCGAGGAGCTGAAGATTGTCGGCTACAGGACCTTGAAAAACTTCTTAAAGATCATCCCGTTAGGGGAGTTTTATAATAATCATGAGCTATGCATTAATCTATGCACAAAAGTAGGGCAATTACCACAGGAAAATAGCTTACTTAAACGCGTTACTAGAGTCTGGAGGAGAACCCAACTGAAGAGCTTAAAAGGCAGATAAGCTTCTGTTTAGCCGAGATAGTCATCTTGAAGGATAAATTCGAGAAAGAGCCCAGCAACGTTCAGAAAATAAAGAAACTAGTGCAGTATTCTAAGGACGGCGATCCTATTAACGAAGCAATTGAGTTCTTCCTCGCTTATGCATATAAGGCGAACAATAGCCGAGAAGCTTATTATGATGGGATTTTCTTATGTTTCTTGAACTTCCGCTCTCAGATAAAGACTACTAATCTGAGCACTTTGATTGATGGAGTTATTAATTACAATCAAAAAGTACATTTAGTGTGTGGACCTTGATGTGTTCTAATGAAAATTTAATTCTTAGGTCGCAATGAAGAAGGACTTGGAGCTCAGCGGGCATTACGTCCGAACGACAAAACTATTGGAATCAGTTGCAACGTTGTTGACCGAAACCCTTAAAGTCACATATTGGGAGATCATTTGCGATCGTTTGAGAATCATCGCCCAGAAAAAAGAGCATGGTGGGCAGCCAACTGCAGATAAAAAACGTGTTTACATTGCATCGGTTGGGAAATGGACAAATGATGCGTTAATGCTGCTTTCGATACTCAATCAAATGACCTCCTTGCTGGGTGTCGAGTTTATTGACAAGTATCCAAAACCGAACGTTTTTGTGGACATAATGGAGAGATACCTCACGACCTCCTCGAATCAGCTCCAACTTCAGAGCGCCGAGGTCATTGGGAATTTGATCAATCTGTTCCCCAAGTGGAGGGCGCAATTACTCTCGAAGTTCATCAATCAGCTTCAAATGGCACGAGCTGATTTGAATATTCTCGCGTCTTCGCGCGATGTGATCGATGTTGACGAATTCGACCATAAATTCCACTCGTTGAAAGGAAATATCTATGCCGCAGTTAATCTCAGCAGGAATATTGATTTCGAGAACGTCTCAATACCGTTTGATCTAGCTAATTCGATATTTGAAGCTGGAAAGAGTAAGTTTTAACTTATTACAACAGTATCTGATAGTAAATCCTCTATCATCTAGGTTTGATTGCCGAAAACAACAGTGAAGGCGTTTCAAGAAATTACGGATACCTGGGTTGGATTCTTATTAGCGGGGTAATGTCAATAGATTACCACTGGATTGGTTCTCGACTTAAAACGCTGATGGACCTCTGGAAGAATGTTTTTGGAAACGAAGAGACATTTGAGTATACAGAAGAGGCGTTGATCGAGAAGGTGCTTGCAGCGAAATCTCTGAGGAAGTTCCTTGGGATGTGCAAAAAGCTCCACAATGACAGTGTTTTGAAACTAACCGGCTCCTTCCTCTGCGGATACATATCATACATTATCACAGCCGAGAAGACCAAAGGGATCCTGAAGAAAGGCACCCCGATGCACACGGTCGCTCGCTCGGTAAAAACTCATCAGTTTTATATAGATATTAATGCCTTTGTATCATTATAGGAAGCATTCCGATGCGCACTGCGCATGAATCCACTGTATTTCGCATCGAAATTGAATTCACTATTGCAAGTTGCCATCGAAGAAGTATCAAATTACTATGACGATGATTTGCTACAGGTCGCGCAAGCCTGTTTAGGCGAAGACTGCGAGCTTGGTATACCTCTTTATTGATAAATACCGTTTTTCATGTCGATTTTCCACAATTAGCTAGGATCATGGAATCTGGAGGCAAGAGTATCCCAATTGCGGTTAAACAAGTCAACGACAGCCTTGCAAGAGAGCGCGTGGAGATCGCTAAATCAATTGTTGGTTGTGAATTAGTAGACGATGGAGACGCTACCTCTCTCGAGCGGAGAAGCACGCGATTAGCGACTCTACAATCTGAAATCATGTTCATTGGCCACGCATTTAGTTCACCCAATTTCTCATTGAAAAACAAGGTCCAACTTGTCAAGTTCCTTACAAGCAACAGCAAGCAATTTGCTACCACAAAGGACCTCACTATTCGAAATTTGAGGCTTTTGGCATTATTGCTCGTGTGCTATTCTATTGTCAAAAAGTATTACGTTGTCGTACAAGAGAACAAGAGCATCGAGCTTAAATCCGAGATATTTGACGCGATACGAGAAACTTGCGAGAACTGCTGGCTGTCAACATCGAATTATGTGAGATGCGCTGCTGGTATCGTGTATGGAATGGTCTTCGCTCTCTATAGTGCTCCAGAGTCCATTGATGCATTGTTCAAGTAACCTTTGCTACTCATTAAAATGTAGAGTCGCTAATTTGTTACAATAATAATATAGGACGATGTTTGACAGTCTGAATGACCCTAATTTAATCCCTACACAGGCAGCCACTATCGGATACATGCTGAAGTATGGCAAGAATAACATCGACGACAAAGCCGCAATCCAAATCTTCAATATCTTCCAGAAATCAAGCAGAATCTTAGACGAGTCAACCAAAGTTTGGTTAGGAAATTCGCTGATGATGGCACTAGAGCACACGTCGGATAAAGTGATGAGAGAAATGCTGAAAACCTGTCTGCCATTCACAATGATCCTTCACTTGAGATGTAAGGACAGCAGCAAAGCGGTATGCCTCCTATTATTATTAGCTAATGAACTGATTTATTCTAATTTGTTTTCAACAGCTGCTGTTGATTTGGGCAAAGATCTTCGAGAAGTTGAGCAAACAAGAGAAGCTTGCAGGAATCTCTCATTACCAGCTCGAAGCGATCCTGTTAGATAGCAATGAAACGTTCTATTCAGGATCTGATTTTGTTTTTAAAATTTCGAAGCTGTTACTCACAAAGTCTCAAATACAAGGCAAAAAAACGAGTAAATTTGCATTGCTATAAAGAATCTTTATCTAAACTATTTTTTATAAAATTTGCAGAAGGTACATTGAAGAAAATGGAGAAGTTGCTCGCTAAAATCCAATCCCCTCAGAACTTGGGATTCAACGCCACTATCACAAAACTACAAGTTGAATGCATAACCGACATTCTCCAAAGGCAAAGCTCCAGCGAGCTCGCTCTCCTTGAGAAAAAAACTAATAAAATGATAATCTCGAAGCTCGTTGCCTTAGCTACATTAAAGCCAAGAAAGAAAAGTCTCTTCGACGCTCTTTGTCAGAATTTCCTTGACGCGCAGCTGGAGCAGCTGAAGCTCAAGATTTCTAGCTTCGAGGACCAATTTCTCTTCATCAGAGACGTCATCTTCAAAGCCGGCAACGAAGGATCACAGACCGTTATCGATGAAGAAGAAAAGGAGCGAGAGGCCCCTGTGCGAAAAACAAGCCAAGAGCCGCTCTTCGATTTTACACTGGAGCTTCCAATGCACCCAAGTCTTCAGTATTTTGCTTTAAAATCACTTGAGAGCTTGCTTTATATCACCAATCTACAATCTTTCAAAGCAAGAGGTAACCAATATCGCTGTTGAAAAGGTTTGCTGACAAAGTTTTTTATAGATGTGGTGAACTTTGGAAATCTCGTGATTCCTTTCGTATTTAAAATCGCCTCGTTGAATATGGAGAAGCTGCAAGAGATGGGCCTAAAGCTCTTTTTGAACGTTTTCAAGAAGCTATATAACTTCACTGAGTTTGGAGAGCCAGTTGAGGTTCAGTCAGAGCCAGAACGCGCGCAAAGTGGACTACTTATGAGACAGTATGGTGCTCAGATAGACGCGCTGATAAAGCTCAACATGAAGAATCTATCTGAAAGCTCAGCGAAGTGTATTCTCCACGCTTTCAAGCTTTTCCACAAGTTCTGTAAGCTCATGCTTTGGGTTGACGCTGATATGGTGCGTAAAATCTTCGTGATCGTCTCTCAGGGGGTGATTCAGCCACTAAAACGTAAGTTCCAGCTGTTAAGCTTCTAACAAAACATATTTTATAGTCTCACAGAGCACTTACCACAGCGAGCGAGAGCTCACACAGATTCACGTTCTTAGAATCAAAATTCTCTGCAAGATCTACAATTACATCACTGTCTACAACACCGGTGTCGATATCAATGTCTTCTACCCTAATTGGTAAGACCTTCTTCTGATACCCGCTAATTTCTATCCCTTTTCAGGCTCTGTACATTGATCAAACAGCATTCTCAGGCGATATTGAGAGACTCATTGTACATCCTCACCTTACGACGCCGCGAGCTAAAGACCCAAGAGAAATTTTATTTCGTCTATAACGGACATAAGATTTCATATGATGAGCATATATTCTTCGATTCCATTCCGACGCTGATTAAAACTCTGCTCAAACTCGAGCATGTTGAGATTGACAAGGAAGAACTCGAAAGTTTAGACAATAAGGAGATCTCAAAAGTCATCATGAAGAATCATAAGACACTGGTCGACATCACAGACGATGACCGCCATCACTACCAAATCTTAATTCTGATATTTGCGCTCTGTCATAACGAAGCAATTGATTTAGCATCAGAAAATAACTCGAAACGCCTCAGGAAACTGTACCCATCTCATCTGGCTCAAATGTTTAAATTCAAGAACCAAGTCTTGAAAATCCTGCTTGACGTCATGGAGAAAACCTTTGTTCCTGAGGACCAGATCGTCGCTGATCTCGTTCACTTGTTGTTCAAGTACGTGATGCTCGGAAACGATGATATTGCGCTGAGTATATTGAAAATCTATAAATGCGCAGCAATGAAGGAGAAAATCTCAAAAGATACCTACCGCATCATTTCTACCTATATCATTGAGATTAGAAACACTCTGCGCAATGACGATCGTAATACGTTCATAAATAGACACGAACTCCTTGAGCTGTGCTATCAAACCTTCATCCCAATCTTCGACCACTGCCTTGAGAATATCAGTGTAAAAGGAGCACAGGATTTACTTAACGAAGACGTTCTTGACGAGATTTGCTTGTATCTTAAGCTCTTTGTTGAAGACTTCCAAGACCCAGAGGCATCCGCAAAGAAGCAGGTCCTCGCGACACTGTTGCAAGCGTTTAAGAGCTTGCTGAAGAGATACCAAGAGACCGAGCAAGAGCAGGAAAAGAAACTGTTAGGCGAGATTATACACGATAATTTAAGCGCGCTGATTGAACCTGTGCTAAGCACGGACCCTTCGCCACAGGACCTAGAACAGATTGGGTTCAGGATTATTCTCGAGCTGCTCTTCATCTGCGACTCGAGCGAGGAGTCTGAGTTCGCTCGGTACCAGACTGACTTATTATCGAAGTTTTTGGCGACACCAAAGAGCACAAAAACGCTTCTGCAGTACCTCAGAAACGACTGGAAGCAAAACAATGGAGTTCAAATTAATGCACTGCCTTTCTTCATGGCGATCGTGTCGAGCAAAATCGATCAAGTCCAGAGGCTAGCAGCTGCGGGTAAGATCGGGGTGTTCGTGAAAAACAACGAAGAGAATGAATGTGTGATAGAGATTTTCAAGGTCCTTGCGTTTATTTTCCTCGACACTCAACAAGCTGAAAATGCTAGAACAACGATTCTGGTCTTGTCGTTTAGATATTACGTGATAATAAACAAAGCGGGATTGAGCGCAGCCTGCTTGAACCTTGTAAAGCAGCTGTTGAATCATCAGGTCGGCATGCTTAATGAGAATCAGAAGCATGAAATTGAGACTCAGCTCGGCGAAGATGAAAGAAAAACGGTGTTTGATTATTTCCCAGGCGCGAAGCCATCGGAAAAGAAAGCAAAGGCTGTCGTGGAGGAAGATCGTAGTATAGCAGCTCCTACGGGTGGCGAAGGAACAATTCAATTGAAGAAGGGATTAGGCTTTGGATTTAGAAAGAAACAATAAATTGATTTGGTAGTGTGCAAGTGCTTTATTCCATTGATAATGAGGCCCTGTAAAACTGCATAACTTTTTGTTTTAGAGCTCAAATAAATCAAGGATTTGCTATATTACGGAAAAATAGAGATCATTCCTCGAATCAAAAAAATACGCTATACCATGTTTTTATAGAGATGATTCGATGAGATAGATAGCTAGAACGATAAATCAATCATTGGATGCGGTTGCCAAAAGGGTAACGAAATTAGAGCGTTTTTATTGAAATGTTGAAAGAGCTTAAATACAATGTAAAGTAGTTAACATAGATAGCATAATGTGAAAGATAAGGATTTCATATTTAAAATAAAACAGGCAACGAAAATCCTAGCTATTCATCGTACGTTTCGTGTAGATGAGCAATTGGATTTTAGTTTCCCGTATTTCTTGTTTTTAAACAATCCAAAATTGCTTATTCTCCTTAAAGATAGCGTGATTTTTGCTCTCCTTTATTTTTATTAAGGAGATTTTCCTGCTGGGCGGCTAGGTACATTGTCGACAGGTCATACTTGCTTTTGCTGCTATTTTTCAGTTGTTTTTGTGTAGAGTGAGTGCTATTGCTCCTTTTATGCAAGCCAGTGCTACTGCCAGCATGCATAGAGTTATTCACGCTATTAATCAGGCTCGTATTGCTCGAGTTTTGCCCTGAACGCGGAATCATGAAGCTTCGGGACTCTCTGCTTTTAGGCACTGACCCTCTAATCACCATTATAATCAAACACATGAAATTCAATAATCATTACGGATGCCGGTTTTCTCTATTGTGACTGTTGTTTCCCGAACTGACATATTTTCCATAATCTGGTTTCCCCTTATCCTTTATGATTTCGATCTTAACCTTTAGCACTTCCTCGTTTCCAATCGAATTTGTTGTTTTTGAGGCGCTCGAAGGGCGACTGGCAGAATTGCTTCGACTTTGATTCTTTTTCGGTGAGTTTTTAAGGCGCACGTTCATTGAGTTGGATACCTAATCCACGGATTTAGAGATCGATTCAGAAGATAACTATATAAAACATACGTCATTCTTAAGCTTAGGAGCGTTATAATCTACTTCGAGATTAACCTTCTTGAGATTAGAGCTCTTCATGTCAGTTGAATGAGAATTTCCGCTCATAGACGACGCAAGCATTTTGCTCGAGCCCATCTTTGATTCCTTTATAGATGCAATTTATTGGTTAAGTAATCCAATTTTTGAGTCATTTACATTGATTATTTTTTCAAGAGTTTTCACACGTGCTTGCAATGAAGGGTAAGCTGTTAGTTTCTCTTCATATTGCCCTTGCATCTCGCTTAATGATTTCACCTTCGCCATCAGCTCCTCGTTCTCTTCTCTCAGTTGTTTCAGGCTCTCTACTAACTTTTGATTGTCCCTTTTTACTCCCTTTGGATATCACCGTCAGCTATTCCAACGCCATAATATATTCATTTACACTAATCATCGATTTGGTTGATTCTAATAAATCTGAGCGAGCTTTCTCAGACTCGTCAAGCTTCGACTGTAACGACTCTGCGTACAACTTCAATTGCTGCTCGATCTGTTGAAATAAGACATTAGCTATCTATTCTGACAGGTGAGTTTTACTCCTATATGTGTTCTGATTTCGCCTTCGTATTTTTGTACGGTCTTCTCTAGCAGATCGTAGTTTTCATTCCCTTTACTAAGAAATGGATAGGGTAAGAAAGATGAAACGTAGGTGGTTTTCTTACTCGCTAATACGTTCGTCAACCTTTTCAGTGAGATCTTGAAACACGTTTTTAATGATTTCAACCAGTCCCTGAATATCTTCATAATCGTTGAGCTTGTTCTCGAGGTTCTTCAAGTCTTCTTTCGTCTGAATGAATTTCTCGATGTAAGAGAGGACCTGGAAAATAAAGTTATTTGATGAGGAATGCAAGTGTAGAAACTTTGTCCAGGAGGTCTTTGAGTGATTCTTCAATGGCTTGAATGTTCTCGCTAGAGCCATGTGGAAGATTTCCTGCTCGGTTCTCTTGTTGAGATTTATTGCTCATGTTTTTCTTCTTGTTACGGTTACGATTGAAATAAATTTAATTAGAATGAATAACGTAACAGAGATTAACTCTCAAATAGGCGGAAATTGTGGTGAGACTTTATAAATTTAGTTGTGTTTCTTCGTTGTGAGCAATACCCTTCTAAAATGAATGTTTCGGGTCTTCATGCTGGAATTAAAGAGAATTGCCTCTGGCACAAATATTGAATATAAAGAAGGCATGAGAGAAACCAATATTCCAATTGAATCATCCAGATACTCTCAATAGAATCAGTTTTTTTGCTTTGCAATGAGTTTGTAAGGGCGTGAATCACAAATTAAAAGAGATTTCACTTCTAATGTTTAATATTAATGGAAATAGATTCGCTGGCATATGTATCAGTTGCCTGGAAATCCAAACACTGGAACTATGGATTTCGTCTAAAGCACATTATAATGATGGGCTCTATCGAACTCAGCCTCAAAACTTCTCAAGCCCTTGTATAAGCTTTACTCCACGGGCTTGAGAGAATGGATAATTGGTGCCCAGCATCGAAATTTGGCTGAACGACTAAATTGGATGCAACTTATAGCGTTCGAAATCTTCATATTGAAATCTTCAAATCTTCACGTAAATCCTCAAATTTTCAGAAGCAAAGCTCTGATTATCAATTAACTTTAATATTAAACCATTTACTACTATTTCGTTCTAACATGAAAATGAGGAAGTAATGATGCATATTGGTTGCTTCCCTACATATATTTACTGTCTCTGAATTTGCAATTTATGCATGCTGCCTCTATGAGTGATAAATAAAGCTTTTCCATAAGAACATTCCCAAATTAAAATTCTAATCCATAAAGAACCCTTTAAGACATTTCAGATCTAACTTTCACCTCTCAAAGAGGATTTTGCTGAGAGGGTGCTCGGATAATAAAATTCTCAATCGCTTTTTATCGACGATCGTTCTTTTTTTAGCTCAATAACGTTTCAGTCTGCGCTGAAAATGGTTAATTTCATTTTTAAAAACTGACTTGAAATAAAACTTATATTATTCAATCTCACAAAACTGAGAATATGCAAGGCGAAGCAAAATCAAATAAATCAGGAAACACGAGGGAAGCCATTAATTTCACGGAGGGTAAACTGCTGCACATATCAGGGCTGTATTGACCAATCGGAAATTACCAGCTGCTCACATAGGAGGAAATATCATTGAAGATAAAGAAGAAGATGAGAACTACATTCAAAAGAAAGAGGAAGAAACTCTCGATGATATCGAAAGTGATGAAGAAGACGATGATGATCATGGAGCAGAGATCCATGAACTTGCCTCAAGTTCTTCATCACGAGCTTTCATGTAGCATAACTGATTTTTTTGGTTCTGAACTCAAAACTCTACAATTTCAGTGAGGTCGTTCTGAACGTGCTTGTTGTCGTTGCTTTTCTCGTTCATTTCAGAAACAACCAAGCTTACGATATTTACAATGTAATGAAGTCAACGATCGAAAATAAGTAATAAATGATTTCATCTGCGAGCTTTCTCATACAGCCTGCTTGTGTAAAGATACGTGTCTCAACTCCCACCACGGGCATTCGCCGAGATGCAAACATTCCCCGAAGCAGCGAATTTCATGGATGAGCTTATTACTTGGTTCTATCAAACCCCAACTTACAGTCCAAAGACCTATTTTAACAACAACGCGTATGGAAATCCCTTGCATATATGAAAGCCAATTCTGCTTATTTAGTTCTAACTTGACATCGCTCAACTTCCTCCAAGGATATAATCAGTTGAAAGGAATGCTAATATACGTGATCTATAACCCATATATCATGAGGACAGAGACTAGTGGATATGGTACTGTATTTAACAAAATAAAAGGGTTTAATTTGTTGAGCAGATGAGCAAAAGATTTACCTTCCAGGAAATATTGACTACGACTCTGCAATGGAGAAAGTGAGCAGTCTAAAAGTGAGCAATGAGTTTTTGAGATCCGTCGGGATAATGTGAATTGTTTTGATAGAACGTCATGCACAATGCATCTGAAGAGATCTATATGTGGTCTGCACAATCGATCATTTACAATGTGATTACGGAAGCTGCGCTTGTAGTGAATTATTCTTGTACGTTCGATGATAATGGTAAATTTTTTCCCAACACCTCGCATATTCACCGACCTTGCAATTCACAGGGCATTTTGCAGTGGGAAATGAGGTTAATCCGTTCTATCCGAGTTTTTTTAAAGAGTAAGCATTTTCTTGAGAATTAAAGTGAATAACATTCGGATTAGTGGGCAGAATAAAGCCGATCTCTTTCCATTCATCGTGTTTATCATCTTTACTCTCTACCTCATACTGGCTATCATTAAAATCATCATTAGCGTAAGGAGTTTGGATGAGAAACGAATTAATTGTTTGTGGGATGCGCTAGGATATTTACAAGATGCTGAACAGTTTCTATCAAACTCATCGACTCAACATTGAAGGGTAAATCAAAAAAAAAGCACACTTCATCAAAGTACTTATGATTATTGTGAAATAATAGGATGCTGGTATTCAATGTGCTCTATTTGACCATGCTAAGTGTGATAATGGTGAACTGGTTTCTGCTGATCTCCACCAAATCGTAAAATCTTTAGCTTTTAACAATCAGAGAAAAAGTTTACTCGAAATATAGAGTGGATTTTACTCAATTCGATACTCTCAATACTATGGAAGACTTTCAGGAGTGGTTGGATTTCATTTCAGATACAAAGAAATTCATAGTTCTCGTGGTCGTTGGGATCGTATTGATTACAGTGAAATTGCTGATAGTTCTCAACACACAATTCCCTTCATTCGGTATCTTATTCTACACCATCGCAGCAGCGCAAAAAGAGCTCTTCATCTTTGCAATTGTAAGATTCTATTGCAGTTGGCTCACAATGGCTAATTTATTTTAATCAAGACAATTATCACGCTCTTGGTTGGATTCGTTACGGTCATGGTCAATAGCTTTGGGATCGGAGACCCAGACGCCAGCACATGGGCGAAAGCATGCTTCGAAAGCTTCCAATTAGTAAATTCAGCAATTTCCACATATTCTTAGCATCTAATATTTAGCTGCTTGGAGCTTCAAATTATAGTAATATGGAAAATGCTGATTCCACATTAGCGCCGATTTATTTCTTTATGTTCTATATCGTGTTCAACTTGGTCGTGCTCCTCGTTTTTGTGGTAAACTCACTACGACTACAAACGTTTATTTACACAATCAACCCTAACAGGTCATTATTATGTCCACATATGTTAAATTAAGGAAGAAGATTCACACAAAGACTCAAGCACTAACAAAACTCACGGCAGCACGATCCAGTGAGAAGAAAGATCTCATGTAATCCGACTCCAAGCTCAAACAGTCTCGCAATTTGTTTTAGTATTGATCTGCTCTTGTGCCGCAACTCCGAAGATTACCAAGGGAACGATATAGAAAACCGTCGAAACGTTACAACGAAAACTACATGGCAAAAAATAAAAAGGAATCTTGAAAAACTTGACGTAACTCCGAATTTTTCCAAGAGAAAAAAACTAATATGCTCTACAAGTACTTCGGATTCACCAGTCGAAATCGCCAGACGAGAGAAGCGTTCGAAAAAGAGCTTCGAGAGAAAGAAGAATCCATCAAAAATGAAATCAAAAGAATCCGACAGGTAAGCCAAATACATGAAATAAATAGTTGCTCATGCTAAATCGTTAGGAACGTTTGGATTACAGAAAATGTGATACAATAGAAGCTAAAGAAAGGATAAAGAACAATATGAAAGGCAGCTTCTTCCATATACTATTCATCATTATCTACGTGGTCACTATGGGATATGAAATCCCTAAAGGAGATGTAATTCCCCCTTTCAATAGCTTAACAGTCTGAAACATTCGCAGAGCTTTTTGGTCAACCAAGCAGTTCAGGATTATTTTACCTCAGACGTCAACAGCAAATTCACTGTGAGCTACCAAAACGAAACAAAAACTTTCTCTAAGATCTCAAACATTGAAGATATCTACGCCTATCTTAATCAAGTAACATCCATCCCTCCTTCACTTAAGGTTTGTAACCCATAACTCACTTACCATAGACATTCTTTCCAAAAATTTTCCCCTCATGGAGTACAATCAATGAGACTTCCACCGAAGCAGGCAGCGTCACAAAAGTCTACACTCAAACTTACTTCATCGGTGATCCTGTTATCCGGATGACATTGAGGAGACACCAGCTCGAACAACTCCCAAACACGGTAATAAGTTGGAATAAGGGATTAAACTCATTTCTATGTTTATTAGTTATACGTTAAAACCTCCAGCGATGAATTCAATTGGTACAATAAAGAGCCGCCCAGCGAAAATACCACTAATTATACGTATCCAGTATAAATTTATTTGTTAAAAACGCCATTCTTAATCCCTCTTTCCTTTCAAGCAATACAATATCTCAGTAGACTATACTCCACCTGGCACAATTGCAACTCCAGCCAAAGCAGGAGGTTACGTTTTCGAGCTGCCTCGCAACGTATCAGAGCTCTACCAAACTTATTCTAAACTTGTGAATATCAACTTCCTTGACATTGAAGTAAGATTCTTGCTATTGTTGGTTTTTACATCCCATGATAACCCTAGTTGGCGTCGCTGGTCGTCGAAACTCTTTTATATAATCCAAACGTTGAGATGTATTGCTTTAATCGGCTGATATTTCAGATGAACGCTGAAGGCTTCATCGCTGCTTCTATTGAGCCAATGGTAATGCTTTAGCTGCTTGCTGAGAACGTTATAATAGCGCTAATAGGCTTTCAAAATGGTGTTTTACTCCAACGGCGATGGAGGTCGCATCTTCTTTGAAATATTATATGTGATTGCGATCATATTCCAAATAAGAAATCTCGTTAAGAATTGGATTCGATCCTGGAAAGACAAAAACATTCAATCGCTGGTAATAGAATCACTTAACTAAGAGAGTTAATAATCCTTCGACCAAATCAGACTCCAGTGAAACCAGAACTACAAAAGCCAGAAACCTCTAAACTTTCAAGACTCTTAAATTTCAACTTAGAGGATAAGGTAAATAAGACTTCCCGCAAGTAAGTGCTTATTGTGTTAATATTAGGATTATAAATATTTCGATCTGTTCATCGCGATTATCAAGCGAACTTGGCAGATTCTCAATCGGTTGTACGAGACAACTAAGCATTTCATCACTAGCCACTATGCGAATTTGCTGCTTTCTGTCTCAATTATCTTGACTATCACAGCGCTGATCGAGCTTCTTCTCATCGTTTTCGATCCGTTCCGGCTCTCGTTCAGCTTAGATGACCTTGTTGTTTCAAATTATACTGGAATTTCGCTCCACGGAGACTTCGAGCGAGTCGCTGAGTTATATGATACTTATGTGACGCTTCAAGCATTTAATGCGTACTTCCTCGTTATGAGACTCCTTCTAGTTTTCGGCTTCTCTGGAGAGCTCTCCATCGTTCTCGATCTCATTAGCGACGCGCTGTTGGACTTCGTTTTCTTTATCTTAATGTTCTGTCTAGTAACCTTCACCCGATTTAATCGCTTATAACCGTTTGCTTTTTTTGCAAGATCATGTTTGGGTTTGCTACGGTTGCTTATTTGAACTTCGGAGCTCAGGACCCGAACTTCTGCACCATCTCTGAAGCGCTTCTGTCCTGTATCTATGTACTTGTGGCATCGTTAAATGTTCAGCAGTACAATGTCACTGATACCGCAATGCTCGTGATCTGGATCGTCAGCTATATGGTAATTTTTGAAGACGTATTTTCACGACATTCTAATTCTTTCTCGCTTTAAATAAAAGATTCTCATGGCCTTGGTGCTCTTGAACATGTTCATAGCCATTCTAGAAGGATATTTCCGTCAAATCGCTCCCAAAGGCAACGAAGAGCAGGTGGGATTTTTGGACCTGCTGAAGTATCTAGTTATCAGCGAGTTCAAAAATATCGAAGAGAAAAAGAAGAAAAAAGAGGCTCAACAGCAAAGAGAGAAACTCGTTCAAATGCGAAGAAACCGCATTAGCCTCCACTCAAACAAAAGCCCTAAGAAATCTGAAAAGGGTGAAGGTCAGGAGAACAATGCATCAGAACCCGACGAGATAGGCACTGGCGCAAAACTCCCACTTGAAAAAGTCGGTCATAGTCCTGTAGCTCAGAGTCCAGATAATCCAGAAGAGGATAAAAGCGATTTGGAGGAGGAGTTAGCCCTGGAAGAAGAGGCTATGAAAGCAAGGAAACCTCAGGGCAAATGCAAGAAAATAACTTCGAAAATCGAAAGCAAGCTCGAAGATGTCTGGTTTTGGTTCATCACATTCATTTACAACAAGATCATAAAGAAATTCCTTTTCACGGATCAGCCAGCAGAAGGCGAAGGGCAAGCGGAACCACCGCAAATCACAGCAAAAGTTGAATTCGAAGAAAAGAGAGATATTATTGAGGAAGACGTGGTCCTAAAGGACATCGAGTTTTATTTAGGGAAAAAGGATCATCCTTCGGAAAATCAAAAGATTTCCGTAGAACTCGCAGCGACTGGGCGTAAGTTTCTATATTGTAATGGTCCAACTCACCGATAAATAATAGCTTCGGCGAAAGCTGACGTGGATGAGCAACAACGGCTGAAGCTTTTGGCAGAAGAAGAAAAAGAGCTGACGAACAAATGGGTCAGTAGTCTCGAGGAGACGCTGCTGAAACTTTCTGGCGGGAAAATCAATATCACTCGCATGGGAACCAACACAAAGGTATATAGTAGCTCGACCTGGACAAAGAGACTCAATGATTAATTTTCCTGCTTAGGATTATCTTTTCGATTCGGGATCTTACACGAACACCGAGCAGTTCATGTATGAGGAGGCTCTTAAAGACAAAAACGATCTTCCTCCTGAGGTTATTATAGAGAAGCTTGCGAAAGAAACGACTGAGGACTACAAAGCGAACAGCAAGCTCTTTAAGGTGATTTTATAAACTTGGATTTTTCGTAATGACCTTTTTGTAGTCGGCTGATGTCAGGAACAAACATTATGAGAATTTTTGCTTCAAATTAAAGCTGATTTTCTATGTTTCAGACCGAGCGAACAACAAAAAAGGACTCGAGGCAAATAATGACTTGAATACTGAGACGAACGGAGAAAACAATAACCATGTGACGGTTGAGGATGAAGAAATCGAGCAGAGCAAGAGCAAGGCGGAGGACGAAGAAGAAGAGAAGAAAGAAGATGAACTTGATTTTGATACGTATCTTCACGATCGCAAAGAAGCTAAACACCGCAGAACTTCGAAAATCCAGAGTCAAGCTTTTATAGAAGAGAAAGCTCGAGAAAAGGTGCTGGAAGTTTGGAACCTACTAACTCTCTCACAAAAGTACTTTTGGGTTTTTCTATTCATCTCAATGTTTTCTAACAGGGCTAAAGTATGGTCGGGTAGTCAAAGGAGTTACCTCAGTATGAGTCATCGACTAGAAATTTGGCGGTGCATGACTTATCACCTCGAAACATTCACAAAATTCAGCAAGAATATCCTCCCTCTCCTCATTGAGAAGAAGTTGAGGACCGATGCGATCTCTGATCGTGAGGTTGAGGCGATCTGGAAACAATTATGTGAGTTTTTTTTACTTTATTCGCAAATTTTGGAGTAATCAAATATTAATTTCCCTCAGACAAAACTCCGGAGAGATTCACTGATATCAAGGTAGAGAATGGCTTATCTGAAGACAAAACGAGAGATAAAGTGCAAAGTCCGGATGCTCATATCAATGTGACCGAGGCTAGGGTCGACGAATTTGAGGATGATGGAGAAGATGAGCAAATGAAGGATATGATTAGTAAGGGATTGCTGAAGACAAACGTCGCCCATATAAAGCTGATCGACAGTAATGCTATAGCTGCAAAATGAAGGAGATTAATTGTAATATATGGAAAAATTATAGATATTCTCAAATTTGATGGTGGAAAACTCCTCTCTCAGCTATCGAAGAAGAAGAGCCAAAGGGAAAAGATCAAGCACCTTAAAAGTAAGATTACAATGCAATAAGCGCGAGTCTAACTTAAATGTGCTTTAATAGCGATAAAGTTTATTAAGGATGATCCGAAACTGATGTTGTGGCTATTGACACCTCCTCATATGCGAATCGTAACATTCTATTTTCAGAGATTATATTAGCTTATTACTTGCGAATATCTCTAGGAGCTGATACTAGGCACACCAAATAATTACGTCGCAGTATTCCAAATGTACTTGCTACTGGAAGAGATTTACAACTCTCCTATTATTATGATGAAAATGGAGAAAGACCTTAACAGCGACTTTAAAAACAGACTATATATGTACTTTATGATGTACGCGAGCTATGAGGCGAACCAGACGCTGATTGCGAATCGACGGGAGAAGCAGTTCAAAGCAGATGACGGTGAAATGCTAAAGTAATTCCTGCCCCTGCAAAACATTTGTTTGACTTAACGTGATTAGTTACGTCAAGTTCCTTGAGAAACAGCTGAAGAACACCAATAATCTCAAAGCCAGATACAAGAAAGAGATCCAAGTTCACCTCGATGTACTGAGAGAAATCAAAAATAAAGCTCAGGAGGATGATGACGATGATGAGCTCTCTCCGACTAAAGTAAACCAACTGATCCAGCTCAGGCGAAGACAGAGTGGACTCTCATCGAGTCAATTGATTAATGATTAATCACCAACCTGTTTTCTTAGAAACTCTCATCGAAATCTATTCCATAATGACTTGACTTAGTTTTTCGTATTTTGCTCAAAGCATCCTCTTTTTTTTTTGATAAAGAAAGCAAGTTTCTCTCATCTTACTTAAGGAGCACGTTTTTCTATTACTTTTCCAAGAGGCATTCATATTCATTCTCAGTTGAACGTTTGAAAAAACCAACAACAAAAAAAGAAAGAAAATGTAACTAACATCTTTAAAATGGCTATTAGTACAGCATTTATTCGCCTCTACCACAAAAAAAAGTTCATTTCAAAACAGTCTCCTCTTACTCTTAGGTCTATTTCCCTCCTGTCGTCGTTTCTGCTTGGAGGTATAAGTCTACGATTTCGTCAACAGAGACTGAGCTCTTGCAATTGCTTACGAAATCTAAATGCTGTCGGAGCTCACCTCCAAACATTTCCTGTAGGAACCTCGCTTTTCTCACCGCGTCTTCTGAAAATTTCGATTCTAATGAATTAAATTTTAGATTTTTTATCGAAAAGTAGTTATATTTACCGAGGTTCTCGATTCGTGACATTTCTCCGGCTTTTGAAATATCTTCGACTTGAATTTCGAAAGTCAGCTTCGGCCCAAACTGCTTCACGGCATCTCCTGCTGGATATCGCAGTTTCCAACTCGAAGAGAACTGTCCAACCGCATTAGGCGCCTGAAGTGGAAGAGCTATGTCTAACTCCTCGCCTGGCTTAAGAGACTTAACTTTCTCTGAGCTTCCGAAATGGCAGCCCGCGAGACAATAGATTTCAGTGTTTTTTGGCCATTCGTTTTCTCCGGAGTTCTTAAGCGTAAAAGTGATTTCATACGGCTTCGCTGGACTGATGTTGGGGATTGGATTGTCCGGCTCCCTGATTAGTTTTGCACGATATGGTTTGACTAACCCTTCCTTCCTTTGTACAAGGTCTCCTCCGAGGTCTCCCGAATGTAAGGTTGCCCTTCTAGTGCTTCTCATACTTTCTCTCCCACTGATTTCCGACTGAGATTCTGGTGCTATGGAATTCGTGTTGCTTTTCGATGCTATCAAACTTTTCCTGGCGTTTATGCTTCGCTGGATATTCAGTACCTCAGTTTTTTCTTCCTCTGGCGTAATGAGGTATAGTGCATGTGGATGCGGTTTAGTCTTTTGGCAGTTCTGGCAATAGTCGAAATCTACACACTCACGACATTTATAGTGCGGTCCTGTGATAGGGTTCATTCGGCAGCCATCACAGATATAAATTCCTGCTACAATGGGGCCAGGAGTCCTAATATTTCCTTGACCAACGACGCTTTTAGAGTCTTCGTTCCCGCTCTGTGCGACACGGGAGACCCGCCTTATTTTACTTGTGCTTGTTCCGAGAATAGATATATTCCCTGAGCTGGTGGTGTTATTGGCAGGCTGATGTATCTCAATCTTTGGAAGCTGCATTGCGGAATCAGATGTGCTCGTTCCTGCCAAGCTACTAGGTAACGCGGTTTCAAGTGTTAACGCACCCATCTCAGAGCGGTCTCTGTGACGGATAACGAAACTTGCTTGCTTTTTCTCTGGTTGGAGTTTTTTCTGTAACAAAGTCTGCAATTGAGATTCCATATACGATCTTAGACGGTTCTCGAGCTGCTCGAGTCTGTTATCGATCATTTTTTCGATAACTTTCATCTGCCCTGGAGTAAATTCTCCTTGTGATGCTTCCGCCTCGCTGCTGCTTTGGTTTCGTGCAGGAACAAAAATTATCTCTGATGTCGCTTTTGTCAAGTCTTCAAAACCAGGGAACTCGTTTAAAATAGCTGGTTCATCTAAGGATTTTGCATGTTTTATTTTATTCGCATCTGGTTTTGCCCCGTGTGTTTCTTTAACAAATACTTTAAGCGTTTCACCTGATTTGAGTTTGCTTGTGACAGTAGCAAAGTGAGATTCGTTCTCTAAGAGCTCAGGCATATTGGGTTTTTTTTCTATCGAGAGGATAAAATCGCCTGAGAGTTTTTTCCCGTATTTGTGGAGAATGTTGGCTCTGAGATCGGCTAGAGATTTGGGAAACTCTGCCAAACGGTACATATCTCCAGCTGGAAGAACAACTTTGCAAAACATATGATATTTGAGGGGGGAAGTGAAATGCGTGGGTTTATAACCAAATTAAGTGACTCGAGAAAATCACGTATGTTTAATCAATAAGTGCTGTGTCAATTTCCTTAAAAGGAGGCACTATGATCAGAAGTGTTTTATCGGTATCTCCAACCATAGTTTGAATTTTGGTGAAAAAATCAACTTTTTTTGTGTTGCTATGAACTGTTATTCACAACAGAAGCTTAATCAACAAAACTAGAGCCAATGAAAACTGTTTTCTACAAAAAGAAGGCCTAGATGGACTACTTGCTAGTGAATGTTTATCATCAAAAACGTATTGGATAAGGCTAACATCAGAGTGCTGATTCTCAGGACCAAAGACTTATTCTCAATAAAACACCAAAAGATTCATATTATCCTAATAATCGCAAGACATAACTATTCGAAAACGCTCTATTCGCAAAAATCTTTCAAACGAAATAGATTTGAATTGTATCAATTTGAGATAATTTAATCTTAAATAGCTTTGACTATTCTCAAAAATCTGCTCATTAAGCGCACTGCCTTATAAATAAATACTCAAGGCAGACCGCCAATAAAAAATTAAAAACTTACACTACAAATTCCTTCTTTGAAGGAGAGAGAATTCCGCCAGTTTATTCAGATGGTCAAGGTAATCCCTATGTTCAACAACAAGCTAAAAATCACAAATTGGTACAAGTTTACTTCTCTTCACTAAAGACTTCCGGCTTTTCCTCCACGGTTGCTGGAAGATTTTCTCTCTGCTCTTTTTTTATTACGTGTTTAGTTACTCCAATCTTAAACTTTATCTTGCTCGAGATCTCGATTTCTATCCTCTCAATGCCTTTTTCTTTCAATTCAAATATTTTCGATGGCTCCTTGAGATTCCTATCAGAGATCGCTTTTATCTCATCCAACGTGGCCTAAAATAACCCGAATTATTAATTTTTCCTTGTAAGTCTGTCCAATTATTACCAAATTCGTGAATAACTCAAGATTTTTCGCGAATAGCTTTGTATCGGTGTCCAACTCCCAATCATGATACATATGCGGCTTAGAGGGCAACACATTGACTATTGACAAGCTCTCTAGCTTGCAAAACTCTTTGACCCTGTCGTCAATCGCATAAAAGACTCGCACGTCATTCAAATTCACTGTAGCTTGCATGATCTTCATTAATTGCTTATTATCATCGTTGTTCTTATCATCGCTGTTCTTTTTCTCTTTGCCGCCTTTTATCTGTGTAAGGGCTCGTTTTTCTTTACCTGACAAGAAATAAGAGCCTTTAGAGAGCTTAGCAGGGAACTCAATGTAATCGACTAGTTCCTCTGAACAAAATTGTGTATTAAAAGCTTAATCTCTCTCAACAATAGCTTACCGATATCGATAGTTCCAGAAGGGATATGCAAAAATAGATTGTCAGGGTGATTGCTCCCCTTCGGGATAAATAATTCGCAGTTGAGGAGATCAGCCTTAAAGAGTGGTTTCGGATCTTCGGGGCTATCATATGCTTGTCCCTTTAAGTCCTAAAGTATGTAAACATAATATTGTTAATGCCTCAACTATGTTTTTTACGCTCTCTTTTGCAAATTTGCCTCGTATTTCTTTAATGAACCGCTGCAGCTCCTTGATTACGCGATTCATAAATACTATACGGAAGTTTTTCAGCGCGATAGTGCTGACTCCATCCTCATGAATGATGTATATCTCGGGAATGAGACCGTTTTTGACCGGCATTAACATATCAGGGTATTGCTTAGAGTTTGTCTTAAAGTCGACTTGTTTCATGCTAATTCCATAATTCTTCCATGAGAACTGCTTGATTTTGAGCCCCGTCATCTCAATTCGTGAGAATATCTGCAATAAAATGGTTAGAACAACAGAAATTGTAGGAAATGCTTGACCTGGTCGTTCTTTGAAAAATATAAACCTATGCCTTCAACGTTAATAACGAACTTCTCGATTAGGGGTTTCCTTGCTGACCTTGGCTGAGCAGACACATCATCATCTTTGCTATCTTCAAATCCGTCACTGCTTCTGCTCCAATTGGCTTGGCAGCTGTTTTTCCGCTCGTTTTCAAGGAGCTGCTCGTTGAATTTAATTATCTCCATGATTCTCTCATACTGATCTGTCTTGAAAAATTTCATTTCCAACTTCATATTAGTAAAGCGTCTCTCCTCTGCATAATGCGAATTTATCACTGAAAAAGTTTGGAACAGTTTGAACACGTCTTCCGACGAAATTATAAATTTGAACTTTTCTAATGTCACTTTCACTTCTAAGCTCTGAGTTGCCTCGGGTATGACCCTTATCGTCACTATGATACCAAAACTGTTTCGTCTACGCAGAAAGCTTTGTCGTAATTTATTGTAATTCTCGATCCCAAGGTCAGGGATATGGAGGCTGGTGAGTGCATGGTCCGTCTGGGTCCTTTTCAGCTGTGAAATCAATGATTTCCCTCGTTTACGTTTCGGGAATACTTCCCTAAAGTGCTGCTCATCGGCAATTTCGTAAGAAATGTTCCTTACAAAGAATTTATAGCAGGTTCCAAACTTTTCGTAGAGAAGGCCTATGCCGTCGATATGGCCTCCAGCATAATTTCCTGCTAAAAATATGATGTTTTGTATCGAGACTAGCGGTATTGGGAGTTTTTCATCAACGTGTCGACTCTTCAGCATTCCTTGACCGTCGCGCTGGTACTTGATGTTTTCGACTGAAATCTTATTAATAACACCGCCAAAGAAATCGTTTTCTTCGATATAAAAAGCCATTTTATCAATTTCGAACAAGAAGTACTCAGATTTAAGCATTGAATCGATACTCCAGTCTCTCTTTCTTTTCTTTGACTTAGGTGCTGAGGTATCTTCTACTTCTACTCCAAGGGCTAAATTCCCGTGTATTCCGGAGTGAAGATGGTAGGTGTCGTACCATTTACCAAGAGTACTAAGCGTATTTACGATCTAGGAATATATGCATTGCATTAACAAATTGAAGAGGCTAGAGTTAGTCATTACGTTCAACACAGCAGTAAAATCTTCAGGTTTTTCGAAAGAGAAAGTGATCTCACCGACGCTAACCAAGAGCTTATCAAGCTTACAGTCCTGTCTTAGCGGCTCGGCCTCGAATTCCTCAAGCAGCTCTTTGTGCTTATTCGTTTTCTTCAGTAGGACTAGATACACCTTCTCTTTATTATACTGAGCCAACTTGCTAAGAAGCTCGCTTTTATAATTAGCCTTGCCATCATGACCTCGAGTTGAACTGGGCTCTGGACTGCTATTTTGATCGTCTTTGCCTTCAAAATGCTTCTTCTCTTGTCCACGGAAATATCTCCAATAGCCTTCATCAATGTGTCCAAAGAAATTCTGCTCGGTCTCAAGTTTAAACAACACTTCGATTTGCCCTGGTTTTGGCCGAGGGATCTCCTCATTGGTCATAGTGACCGTTTCAGGTCTATCTCTATGAGTTTTTGTGGATAATAGGTCCCCTTCATGCTGACTGATAGTCGCGTTAGTCGCGTGGAGAGTCATGTGATCTTTGAAATAGCCGATGTCTTTGGTAACGCATAGAAAAGGGAGGTGAATCCGCAGTTCGCCAGAGTAATCGTTTGATTTCCGAATTGTTTTTTGAACGGAAATAGTCAAGCCTGGCGAAGGCAAGGGACTGTCAGGTTCATCAAAAAGTTTCTGTACGAGAACCAAGTCTTGAAATATCGTGTTATTAATGTTATCAGAGATTGAAGAGAGCTCTCCGACGAATAAATTTAAAAGCAATTTGCTTTTTTTAAAACGAAGGATACAATGCCTGCAATTTTTCATCTCGGGGTCGTTGTGGTCCAGCTTTAAGATATCTAAAAGCCGCTGCAGTTCTCTTACTAGAAATGCATTGAAATATGGTGGGGTAAGTATCTGTTTTCGAAAATAATATAAATACGCTGATTTGTACTCGAGAGGAAAGTCGCTCTCTCATTGATCAAGTAGCTATAATCGACCCTCTGAGACCTCTTAAATCGACCGTATTGCTTCATCACTGTCAGCAGATCCATGAGTAAGAACATATCATCTGTTATCGACACGGATATAAACGGGAACAAAACATTCAATTTCATTGAGGCAAGAGAGGGGTGGTATTGGTCATTAGCTTTCCACGTGTTAATAATGACTTGGGTATTCAGAAGCACTTTTTTATTCTCTACGAGCCTTATCCCTTGGATCGAAAGGGCTTGGAGGTCATAGTACTTGAACATCTTCTTCCGATAGCTTGAAGTTTCTAAATCAATCGCGTTTAATTCAGAAATGTTAATCAGAAAAAATCACCATATTTGTCCTTTTGATGGAAACCGAATAGGACATCCTGCACCTCGAATTTCAGGCGTCGCTTCTCCTGAAGCAGATTACTCGAGTCAGTGTAAATAATTTTGAACATCTCAATCTGCAACTTATAATGCCATTTTGGCGTATTCCTAACAAACTTTTATTAGAGTCCAACACATAAACTCTTCCTTACGTCTGCGAGGCTTTGCCATTATCCGTTTGTTTGATCACTCTCATTAATTCTCTGAACTCTTCAACTGTCACCGAGTCATGGTGATGCGTCTGACTAGTAGTATGGCCTTTGAAGCTGGGCTTCTTTTTTTCTTTAGCTCCTCTTGCTGATGTCATAGCTTCAAAAAGCCGGGCTGCTCTTTCAGGGCTGTGTTCACGTTCAGTTGTAATCTCGTTCTCAGAACGAATATGAGTTGCCTTAGGTCTATGAGTCGCGAAATCGAGCTTTCCCTCGGGCTTTACGTCCCCAACGCATTTTTTATCTGGGGAAAACTGAGCTGAGATGGTCGCGACGAAAGCCGCTAGTGGCAGTAGAGATTCGGATGATAGGTAGATTTTAGTAGGTTTCACGAGCAAGGAGACTGTGTTTCTATCTCGTCCGTCTTCAAAGTCCTTTTTTTCTTCTTCGACTGAAGTTTTTGCTTTCTTCTTGAATCGCAACTTCGGTGAACTATTAGCATCTTCATCATTGTTCCTCTTTCTCTCAGCTTTGGTGAACTCATCTATCTTTTTAATCGAAAAGTCTGATGTCTTTCCCACCAGATCAAACGTCAGTTCCACTTGGTTGTGAGAATGCGTTGAATGCAATCGCTTGATGAGTTGAGCGTTGATGGTCACTGTTGGTAATTTTTCTAGCACCTGTGTACTCGTCTTGAGCTCGATTTTGACTTCTTTATTTCCGATTTCGTCTTGCTTTGCTGGAGTTCGCTCGGGGATCATGAAGGCGAGTACTTTTATCCCATGGTTACAAAGAAATATCGGCAGAAGTGTGCGATTTAAGTGTGTGAGCAGATGTTTCATAGTGTTTGAGATCTCTTTCGCAAGAAGAATGGTATTCTTTTGCACTAAAGTAAAAAGTTAAGAATTTTAATAAAACATGGTGAATATTAGAGTCATTACCGAAGTAATTAAGAAAATTGCTCACGAACTCGTAGGGAACGCCTAAAAACCGAGGGTCGTTGTAACTGTAAAAAGGGAGATAATCGTGCGGGTTTGAAACAACGAGATCTTTTCGAGTTGCAGGCCGGTCCCTATTACAAGATAAATTAATATGAGGTTTAAAGCGATTATTCTCATTCTCGAGTACCTTAGGAATAAATAAATGAACTGAACGTAGTTGTCGCAGCCATTATTGCTTAGGAATTCAGCCATGGGGTTAGTTTTCTCTTCGATGGACTTGAAATCATAGTTCATAATATTCGTGAGAAGGTTATCGTAGTCTAGCGCACTCAATTCAGTGTAATTCTCTGTTCTTTTCACTTTATTCTCCCATGCCTTTGTTATATTCAGCGGAGTTGATATCATAATGCTCTTAATCGCGCTCGGCTGCTGCTCAACCCCTTTCATTTTCCCATTGCGATAGATCCAGACCTTTGAGCTGATATCGAGTATCTCGATCAGCAGGATCAATCGTTGATTCCACCAATGAGAGATTTGATGATCCGACTCAGCGGAGTAGATACTCGCCCCACTCTTCCGATTTTCTCCTGCAGATTCTCTATTTTCTAAGTCATACTCTCGGTCAATGTCTCTCATATGATCCTTGAAGCTTTCGCTCAAATTATTGGGATCAATGGGATCAATATTGGGTTTCGGATGCACGCTAAACCTTTTACTCGCTCTCGGGAGGAAGTCATCGAAGACATTACTTCTACTCTGTTCCTTGCTATGAGCTGAATCGAACTTCTCTTCTTCTAAGATAGGGCTCCCAATGATACCTTGGGGAGAAATGTAGTCCTGATTATACCTGTTCATGAGGGTCTCAAGCTCGGCTTGGATTTTCTTCGTTTTTACTCGGATATCTTCGGATATCCTAAACTCTCGCAGCTGAAATAAATCAGCCGGATCACTTTCAAGAATTTTTTCATCATTAAGCTCGTCTGCGATGAGAATATAGATGGAGTGCATTTTCAATTCGAATTCGCTGACGATCTCTTGTGCGTCGTTATGTTCTCCCTTCAGGAAGGACTCTAACACCTTAGCCTAGATAGATGAGAGGAATAGGGGATTAATAACAAAGGTATTTATTTGTAAAATTACTTTATCAAGTGCTAAAATTTCGTGGAGTTCAAGTTGTTCTTGGTAGGAGAGTCGAATCTTTGTTCCTGGCCTCGTTTTCTTTGATTTTCCATCGGAAAGAAACACGTCTTCATTATGAAGCGCATCAGCCCAGATATCCACAAGAGGTTTCAGGCCCTGCACCTCTTTGCTAATTTGGGCGTGAGATCGGGGAGAAGGAGACGGAGTAAATTACTTGGACGCAAAAAATCTCTTCGCTTCAACTCTTATTTCAATCATAGCCCATTCACGATATTCTAGCAGCTCATGTAGAGAGAGCTTCTCTTCTATCCGCCGAAGATACTCTTCTTCGGTCGAAAGGATGCGAGGGAGCCATGGCACGTGCACCTATTAAATCGTTTTAGAAATTCCACCACAAAAGGAAGTGCTACTATATCCTGTTTTCTTTTATATAAATCGATGTATCTTCTCATTCGCAGTATTTTCCAAACAGAACTTCGAGCTAAATCCGAGCCTCGCTTAAGGTCTTCGACGACGGCTTTTATCGCATACACCCACCAAACGACGGCGTTTTCTCGAGGTGTTACCAATGGTCGAAGATGCAAGTTTTTTTGCACGGTTTTCATCATGCTGAAGTGATGGTTGAGACATGTTATATATTTGATAAGGAGTTTGTTAGCCAGCATGATCAGAGGCTCTTGCATGTGGATATGCACATAAGATTTGGGTTTGTTTATACCGTCATGGTTAGAGTAGTCGTTTTTTCCAATGTGGGCTAATAGGTCCATTGGCAGGATGAAATAAAAGTCATTATCACGGATTTTTCGATATTCTTCTTCGTCATTTGATTCACCGATTTCATCATCGTCATCGACAATCTCCGGGTGCTCCGGTCGCGCTGGAGAAGATTTTATGTGAGTATTGAGCTTAAGAGGGTCAAGCTGAGGCGATGTTCTTGCGTGTCTCAATTTCTTTCGTTTGTACTTATTGTTTGAAAAATTGATCGCAACGTAGAACCTCACGACTTGTATCGTTCTGGTATAAGAATCCAGATCAGTGTTATAAGTAGCATGGCCTTCGGAGTCAGTAGGGAAGAGGATCAGGTCTTGGAAGCTAATTTTCATTACGGCTGGTGAATCCATCACTGTTGTGCTCTGAAATGATAATGAAGAAATTCAATGGAAATTTGGTAATAAGAAAAACCGATTACCTCGTAGTAAAGATTAAAATTCTTCACTCTGAGGATCATGTTGTTGATAATTAGATCAATGCGTCTGCGAATCCAGCTAGGTGGTGCCATCTCTAGATATAACCGGCTGTAAATAAATAATTGTCATAAGTTTGAGTTGCCTTCGAAATGTTTTTTCATTTGATTCTCCCAGTTGTCCAGTTTTTTCTGTTTAAAGCCTTCCTGTGAACAAAAAGGCAGGTTAGTTTAACAAAAAATCTCTGTTTTTCGATTACGATTGTTTGAAAAAGTTTAATTCGTTCTGCTTCTTCTTCCGGATCGCTCTTTCTGTTGCTTTTAAACAAATTTCGTTGTTCGACAAGTAGTCTGATATGCAAAGTAACGTTCTCAATATCCACCTTAATGGGATTTCCTCTGAAATTGAAGATTGGCGTCTATGATGATAAATTGTTGGGTAATCTGGAAATGTTCTTACCTGAACGGCAATGCGGCCGATTTTCCCGTGTTTGATAATTAAAGGGAGCCCTTTGATGAGGAGCAGGTCTTCGCGAAGCTCGATGGATTCAAATTCAAACTTCCCTAACTGGTTATGAGGAAGGGATTGATACTCCACACCTTTAATTCAAAGTTACTTGGATGTTGTCAAATTTGAAATCCTTTTTGAAGTAGGGCTCGAAGAAGTTTTTGAGTCTTTGAACAAGGAATTTGGTAAATACATTCTCCTTTGACATAGTTACACAAATAATAAACTTTATGTGATTTTTATTAATAGTGTCGTTTACAGTGGTCATAATCGTTTTTCGCTTTGAAGTTAACAAATAACTTTAATCAAAGTTTTTCCCACAACATGAAAAACTAACATGGTGATCGCCAAAAAAAAAAAACTAATGTCAGCAGTTTTAATATACACCTAAATGAGGGGTTATTCAAATTCATCGCTTTCGCTGACTCTTCAATGTCAGAGTTCGTCCTTAATCAACCCTGTTTTTCTATTGTAAAAGTTCTTTCATCCTGTAACGTAAGAAGCAAGATTTACCAAGATTTCTTTATTTACATTCAACACAACGAATAAGACACATCTCACACAAGCTTACACATGAAGTTTCAAATCAGATTATTGAATATCAATTTTCAAATTTTTTCCAAATAATTTGTTACTTGGAATTACCATTCTTGTATTATAATTAAATCCCGGGTTGTTTCGCATGAACATTTCTTTGAGTTTGCTCCATAATTTATTATTCCCTAGCGTCTCGACCCCCTTTTGATTTATCAAATTATGTGACAAATCAATCACCTCTAACTCACTCCAGGTCACGTTTCCACTGATAGCTTCCACACCTCCATCACTTATCTGATTCTTCCTCAAATAGAGTTCCTTAAGGAACTTCCAGCTTTTATTACTTCCCAGCGCTATCGCGCCTTTCTCTCCCAATATGCAATTTGAAACATTCAACGATTTCAAACTCACCCAGCTGCTGTTCTTTGCTAAAGCTTCAGCTCCACTCTCTTTCAATTGATTATTTTCAAGGTTCAACGTCTCTAGATTCACCCACGCCGTATTGCTCGCTAAAGCATTAGCACCTTCCTCACCAACCAAGTTATTTGCTAGATTGAGCGATCTCAAATTCATCCAACTGGTATTCTTTGCCAACGCTTTTGCTCCTTTTTCCCAGAGCTGATTGCTTTCAAGATTGAGCGATTCTAAATTTATCCAGGTCATATTGCCTGCTAACGCAGCAGCGCCTTCTTTTCCAATTTTATTGTCAAATAAGATCAGCTCTTCGAGGTACACCCATGAGGTATTCTTTGCGAGTGCAATGGCTCCAATATCGCTCAAATTATTCGAAGTCAATGATAAATGCCACAGCTTCTTCCAAGAGCTGTTAGCTCCTATCGCACTCGCTATTTTATCACCGATTCCAGTGCTCGTTAGTTGGATTACTTCCAAGTTTACCCACTTCGTATCATCTCGAAGGACAACAGCATCCATCTCCCTCAAAGCATCGTAGGTGTATATCTGCGTGATACTCTTCGGCTGGTCGCCTTCAAACACTTTCCGAATGTCCTTATTTAATTTTTCAAGCTTCACTGGCTTTGGTTCTGGTATTTCAGGCATCTTTCGTTCTTCTTCAATAGGAGTCGAGTTTTCGACGACAACGTCTGCTGTCTTTGACGCGAGCAACTTCGACGCTTCTTCCACTCTCAACATGGGATCCCGTTTAAGCATCGCAGTAATAAGGTGGCTGAGACTATGGTTTGGTTGTTCTCCACTCAGTTTTTTCAGTTTCTGAGATATTATTTCCAGAACGGGGTCATAGGTGTCTTGGTCTTCATGGTACGGCAATACTTTCCAAGTCTTATACTCGATCCCAGCAGTCTCCAATCCTATCAATCCCAATGCATAAATTTCCGCGGCTGTACTAGCGTCTTGAGTATTAGTAATTGCCTGTCCCGCTATCATTTCTGGAGCCGAATAACGGGCGGGCGTCCCTTCCACTTTGGAACACCACCCTGGAATATAATACTTGTAATTAGTACTCTTGCCATCAGTACCAGTGCCATCTTTGATTGTATAGATGCTTTCTGGCGTGAGAAAGACACTTGTGACTTTAAACCTCGATTTGATGAAATTTAAACTCGCGTAAACTTCTTTAAGCATCTGCTCAGTATCAATTTCAGCTTTTTGCTGTTGATTTGATAGGATTTTTGCAAGGGAATGCGTCTCTTTCATTACAAATGCGAAGCAATCTCCTTCTGCAGCAAATTCTTCAAAATCGATCGATATGTCTTGCTTCGTTTTGCCGTATGTGCCTGCTTCAGAGAGAAATGAGCCAAATCTTGCACAGAGGTAAAAGAGTTCTTGCAAATAAAGAGTGATCGCGAGACTTCGATTCTTTGGATAAAGGTCTGACGCATGGTTTAGAATTCTGATGGTGCGTGGTTGTCCGTCGGAAATTGAAACAGCTGAATAAAGCAAATAGAGGGAGTTCGAGATATTGTTTTGGTCGGTTAGGAGGGTAAAATCTTTGAATCGGCTCTTAATCAAAGATGGAAGTGGTGGGACGCTGCTGCTGGATTGTGGTATCAGAGTTTGTATATTATTTTGCATATTTGTTTGTGGATTGACTTGCTGCTGAGTCTGTGGGTTAATTTGCAAGTTAGACTGTTGATAAGTTTGTTGTGTGTTGATTTGAGTATTAGGCTTAGTTTGGGAAACTATTTGCGGATTGGTTGGCATATGAAACTGCTGTTGAGGTTGTTGGGTTTTTTTCATATGAGTTCTCTTGTGGGGGGTTTATGTATATGGGAAGTTATTTATTGGTTATTTCTGAGAAAGCTGAGCTTAACTATTAAACTTATCAAAAAAGAAAGATTAAGATTCGAGTCTCATTTTAGCATACAAGTTGTTATCTTTCAACTTGATGAATGCAATAATGTCCTGGCAGCGCCCTTTACCTAGCCAATTGATCTTAACTAGGTCACTGAAAAAAAAGAGCGAAGATTCTTAGAGCAGGAAGAACGAAAACTGGGATCCTCCACCTTGTAGAGTTGATACCAAATTTAATCATCAGAGGATCGATTTTCTTTTGCTGCAAAGTAAGTATTGGGTGTATCTCTCGTGCTTAGTTTTCAATTTGCAAGGCAATTTTGATAATCTTCTAAATTCAAATGGAAGATTAAAATCAGCAAGGCAATGCACAACGAGAACAACATTGGTTTTCTCTCATGAAAAGGAGTTTTTGCTTTTTCGACAATTCGAAGATAAGAAGTTGCATGCGAAATGGTGAAGAGGCAAACAACTTTTGTGTAATTTTAACGAGAATTTTATTCTTTTCGTCTTATTGAGACAGTATTTTACTCAGCCTAGTGTTGAAGTTCGATTCTCAAGAAAAGCTTTCATATAATCGGTTTTCAATCAGCTGGTTTACTCAAAAGGATGGTTTCTCACTAAATTTCTGATTTTTATTGCATATTGATGATTTTCTGTTCAATTATTGCTATAGGAAGCAAATATCTATGTATCCCATCAAAATGAGATAGTTAAGTATCACACTTATTCTCTACTATAGCAATTCTATGCAGTCTAACTAAGAATGATATCTTAGAAAGAGTTTCATTTTCTCAAAAAGCCTTGGCCTTAGGAGCAGGTCTGCAAGTCCATGAAGGAACATCACATTTCAATGTTTTGTCTTTGCAGAGAGCGCCGAACAAACAAGGCTCATATTGGGTATCTTTCTCAAGGGTTTGAGCTTTTTTGCAAGTCCATGACTTAACTTCGCATTTATATCCTTCAGGGCAGAGTGCTCCAGGCCAGCATTCTTCGTCTTTGACTTTCAATCCTAAGCCGAGGATATCTTTCTTTGCGACTTCTTGGCAGGTCCATGATGGAACATCGCATTTGTATCCCTTAGGGCAAAGAGCTCCTGGCATGCAAGCGTTGTTAGCAGCACGGAAAGTGTTCTTGATTGCTACTTCTTGGCAAGTCCATGATGGAACATCGCATTTATATCCCTTTGGGCAGAGGGCTCCTGGCATACAAGCGTTGTTGCTGGCATTAGCGCGGAGAGTGGCGACTTCTTGGCAGGTCCATGATGGGACATCGCATTTGTATCCCTTAGGGCAGAGGGCTCCTGGCATGCAAGCGTTGTTAGCAGCACGGACAGTGGCCTTGATTGCGACTTCTTGGCAAGTCCATGATGGGACATCGCATTTGTATCCCTTAGGGCAAAGAGCTCCTGGCATGCAAGCGTTGTTAGCAGCACGGACAGTGGCCTTGATTGCGACTTCTTGGCAGGTCCATGATGGGACATCGCATTTGTATCCCTTAGGGCAAAGGGCTCCAGGCATGCAAGCGTTGTTGCTGGCGTTAGCAGCACGGACAGTGGAGACCTTCTTGCAAGTCCATGATGGGACGTCGCATTTGTATCCATCAGGGCAGAGAGCTCCTGGGAAGCATTCTTCATCATTTTCAGCACGAAGAGTGGTCTTGGCAACTTCTTGGCAGGTCCATGATGGGACGTCGCATTTATATCCCTTCGGGCAGAGGGCTCCAGGCATGCAAGCGTTGTTGCTGGCGTTAGCAGCACGGACAGTGGAGACCTTCTTGCAAGTCCATGATGG
>ENA-UOTZ01000231-UOTZ01000231.1-compost-metagenome-genome-assembly--contig:-NODE-231-length-47458-cov-12.495642_pt1 | contig 47458 bp, 34 predicted proteins | sample MGYA00238144_ERZ746983 | MGnify/ENA primary metagenome ERZ746983 (study PRJEB28759, sample SAMN06268863) | compost metagenome | isolation source: single cell | place: USA: California, Emeryville, Joint...
GTCTTCCTCAATTATTTTCTTCCTTTCCTGCTCCTTAGCTTGAACAATGTTATGAGAGACTTGGCTCTGAGAGGAACCCTTTCCACTAGGGGATTTTTGATTCAAGCTATTGACTTTTTCTTTGACCATCTCAGGCTCTGAAGATAATTGATGCTTATTGTCAGCATTAGTTTTTCTTTGGCCTTTCGGAAGCTGTCCTTTATTTAATGCAGAGTTACTAGTAGGGGTTACGTCCCCAGTAGGTTGGGATCTTTGTGTTTCTTTCACCAAGGTCAATTGGGGTTGCTGGTTATTTGCAGTAATAGCGGTTTCTCTGTAAGGTATTTGCTCTGATCCCATTCCAATTTGATTCTCCCCTTTATTTTGAGCATTCTTTTTATTTCCATGTTGTTCATTGCTGCTGGGAGTATTGAGGCGATTCTTGACTCGCTCTTGAGGATCATAACCAGAAAGCTGTTGTTCTTTTGAAGTCTCTTTTGGTTCTGGATTCACTATTTGTGCTCCTTGATCTGCAGCCAATTTATCTCGGGTGTATTGCTTTTGATCACAGAAGTCTTCACCTTTCTTCACAGCTTCTCTTTTGCTACCGGATTTGTTCAAGATGTGATCTTTCTTTTCCAAGTCAATGGCTCCAGGTTTTGACTTCAGAGACTCACTTGGAACTTGCTTTTTTTGTGGAGATGGATTTTTTCCGTCAACTTTTCCGATTCCACTCGACTTAGATGCGATTTGAGGATTTTGATGAGCACGATTTTCAGCAGTTGTGATGCTCGGATTTTGGGAGTTATTTCCTTTGAGATTTTGTTTCTGAGGAGATGAAATTGGCGATTTGTTGTTTGATGACTGCTGCTTTGAAGGCTCAATAATTTTTTCTTTATTCTTAGGAATAATCTGCTTTACACCTGAGCTTTCCGCTTGATCCTTTGGTTGATTGCTATTCTTTGAAGGGGAATGGGTCTGAGAGGAGGCGATGTTTGCGGCTTCAGGTAATTTGGAAACTCCTTTTGAATTCGAACCCTTGGGGCTGAGAGCGATTGTATATGGCTCTTTAACTCTTTCTTCTTCGAGAATTTCGCCGCTCTTTGAATCATTTTTAGAAAGAATGAATGTTGGAGTGTCATTTCCGCTTTGATTAGAGGACTCTTTTCTTTTGATTAGAGCTTGTTTATGAGGAGAAGCAGCGTTCTTGGGCCTTTTTTCAGAGATGAGGTCTCCTTTACTCTCAAAAGGCTTATTGGATTTCTTCATTTTCGATTCTTCGGTGTCTGGTTCATTTCGTACAGCTTGATTGGACTTTGCAGCCGGTCCTTTCTTCTCAAATTCTTTAGTGAGAGGGCTTTCTCCTTTACTGAGAACGCCTTCATTTATAGTTGCAAGAGCTATTGGATTCTCCGGACCTTGCGAGTTTATAATTATCTGTTTTGAAGGGACGCCTAATCTCTCACTTGGTTCTCTTTGCTTTGTATTTAACTCGTTATCTTCCTCACTTCTACTAGTTGTTTTTACATCCGGATGAATTCTTTTCGTTCGATCATCTCTTTTCAGATCTGAACCTTGGTGAGGCTGATTTTCTGTCAATTTTGATTGATCTTTCTTGCGCGGGTCTCTATCTGATTGAGTGTTCGATATGTTTTTATCGATTAAAGCCTGTTGCGGAGCATGCTCTCCCGAATCCTCCTGCTTTTTCGCACCTTTTTCAAACGTATCAATTGATAGGGTAGGCTCATTTCTGGAAATTTTATTGTGTGGGCCTGGCTGGTTTGATTGAGATTTATCTCCAGATCGCTGTGAGTGTTTGAAAATCGAAGCAAGCTCTTCTTTCTGGGTTGGTTTCTGTTTATTCTGAGAAAGAGCTGATTCTTGCGTTGTTTCTTGTGTAGCATGGAATGAATCTGTTGTTCTTACTAAGCCTCCATCAAAATGATCTCTTTCAGCTAAAGTCTCGACCAGAGGTTCTTTGTGCTCTGCATCTGATTCTACATGATGTTCTGCATTATCTTCCGATTTTTTGAGTTTGCCCCTAGTTTCAGACTTTGCTGTGCTATGTTTACTTTCGTTGGTGATAGGTCCAGCATTGCCATTGGGTTGGGTTATTGATTCGGAAGGTTCAGAGACTCGATGAGGGGATCTGTTGGACCTATCAGCAGTATCTTTCCCACTTGGTGGAGCTTTGAGCTCCTTTTGAGGAGAATCCTTCGATTTCAACACTTGATCACCCTTTAAAGGTAATGCTTCTTTAATTGAGCCTTGATCTCTCGTCTTTGAGTTTTCTTCTCCCTGTTCGAAACTCTTGACCTCTGCAGAAATGGTCTGTGATTGACTTTTCTCCTGTAATTCTGAAAACCTATCAGACTCAGCACCATCAGCTTCAGAAGAATTATCTTCGATTGAAGGCTGAATTGTAATCTTCTGCTTTGAGAATTTGACACCTCCTTTTCTGAGCTCTATAGGAGTAAAGTTAGCCTGTTTGGCTGCCTCTTTTGATAATGGGAAATTCGAAATTGCTCCTTTGTCTTCATGTAAGATACTTGGATTTGCGTTCGAAGAAACTAAGAATTCCTGATCTTCTTGAAGCTTGACTTCTTCGTCAGCATTGACTGGTTCTTGCTCATCTAATTTTGACTTCTGTGAGACTATTCTTCCAATTTCCTGGCTTTTTTCTTCTAATTGTTGGAATGGATCTGGAGCCGATTCGCTTATTGGCCTTTTCTGATGAGAAAACTCCGCCTCCTCCTCTGAGCCGTGACTTTTGGGCGACTGTTTGTAATAAGGCTGTTTGCCTTTCCTGCCATTAAGATTCGATGAAGAGTTGTGACTTGTTCCTTTTAATACAGGGTCCAGAACTTTATTTTCATGATGATCTCCACCTGAATGCACCTTCCCCTCAAAATGATGAGGATCCAGTACACTCACGCTCTCATCTCCTGAATGGTGAATAGAGGAGAGCTCTAGCCCATCAGGATCTTCTCCGATATTTTTGGGTGGGGATATGTCTTGAGAAACATCTTTATCAAAGTCAGAGACGTCCTCAATATGGGGGACAGATTTTCGAGGGTTTGATGCGATTATCTCCTTTTCGTTTCTAGGATTAGAGTTGATTTTTTCCTTTTTATCTTTTGTATTAGCTGGCGCGTGTTTGTCTTTTTGTGTGTTGGGGTGAATGGACTTGGTTAGTAAATCGTCAGCTGTTTTGTGTTGGAGTTCTCGTATTTCTTCGAATGGTCGACTTTTCACATGTGATCCGACTTCCTGAAGAGGAGTTACGAGCTTGCTTGCAAGTTTTTCTTCAGGAATGATTTCGGGTGCTTGCTCATTTTGATTTTCGATAGCAGCTGGTAACTTTTTCCCTTCTCCATACCTCTTGTCAATTGGGCGAGTAGGATTTTTCGATGAGTCGAAGGGCAGTCGTTTCGCTTTGTCAGCTTTGTCAGGGAATGATTCCAGGGAATCAGAACTGTTAGAGTCACTGGAATGTCCAGATTGACTGGCTCTGGCGATTTGTCCTTCAATTGCTCCTTTGTGAACCTTTTTCAGCGGGTTGTTGCTCGTCGAGTCTCGAGCATCTGTGACAGGTTCATTCCTATCTTTTTTTCCATACTGTTTGTTTTTTTCTCTTGGTTCATGTTCTTTTGTTTTGGAATGCCTAATAATGATATCAGCAGCTCTGTCTGGTCCTGATATCAAAGTTCTTTCGTCTGTAAAGGGTTCTTCATCATGGCCTTTCTGCACACCTTGACTTGGAGAGATTGGAACGCTTCTTTTCTGGGGATACTTTGATTCCTTATCGATAACACGAACCTGATTATCTTTGCTGCCAGCCTGCTCTTTTTCAGTTTTCTGTCCTCTGCTTGGGTCTATTGGGGAGCTGTCATCGTTTTCATCCTCCGCTTCGACTGACCTTGGATCTCCATTTGTCCTAGTTTGTTCCTTTGCTGAAGGAAGCCTTCCTGAATCTCGAAGTCCCTTTTTACCAGGCTTATTTTCTTGAATATTTCTTTGATTAGTGGTAGTCTCAATACGTTGAGCATCCAAATGGAAACTATCTTCCAGAGGCGCTGTTACTTGGTGAAGATGCGATTCTGCATCTTGAAATTCATTCTCATGACCTGATTGAGTCTCTGAATAATCGAATTGACCTTGCTTATTTAAATCCTTCTGCTTAGCTGGAGTATCAGCTGAATCAGTCATTTCATCAGTTCTATTTGATGATGGAATTGGCGATAGTCTTGTTTTCTCCTTATAATTTCTGTTTTTGTCGGATATATGACGTGCTTCTGGTTTTCGCTCTCTCGAATGGTTTGGCTCTACCTTTGTATCCAGAGAATCATTATCTTTATTGATATTTTTTTGCTGTTTAGTGGGTGAGTGTAAGAATTGCAAAGAAGTTTCAGATACAAAATCGTCCGAGTCCTTTCGATCAGAAATGTCTGACAAATGACCTCCGATCTCCGTCTTTTTTTTTATCTGCGAGAGAATCTCGGGATAACCACCCTTTCCTGGATGCTTTTGCTTTTCAAGGGAACTGGATTCAGCTTTGTTAGGCAGAGTTGTAGGTTGAGAATGCTCATGGTTAGCTGAAGGCAAATCCCGCTTTCCCAGTGTTCTATCAATTTTTTTGCTATCTCTTCCTTTGTTTGAGTTAGTATGCAACTGTGGTTCTTTCTCTTCACCATGAGGTTGAGGAATTTGCATCGATTCCTCTCTTCTCTGGACACTGTCAGAATAATTTTCGATTATTGGTTTTTCACGATTCGTCTTTGAGAGTTGTTTAATTTCAGCTTGAACATGTTGTTTCTCAGCTGGGTTTGTAGAAGAGATGTTTTGTTGCTTATAAACTGGAGTAACTTCGCCCTTAGTTCTATCATTTTTTAGTTTTCTGCTTTGCTGTGTAGGATTCGTATTCTTTGGACTTTCTCTGCTTCTTTCATTATCACTGCTGGTGGAACTTGACGATTCATCTCCTCCTTGATTGTTAGTTTTTCTCAAACCAGGATTGCTGAGCTCTATATCATCGCCATCAGAACTCTTAGTTTGTGTGGCTTGTTTGAGCTCTCCATCGTGACGACGTGGGAGGTCCATAGCATGAGATTTCTCGTGAGGCTTAGCGTGGGATCCAGAATAATTATCATCTTTCTCTGTTTCTTGAGAAACATGACTCTGAGGACCATCACGCTTTTGGGAAGGTTTGCTAGTCTTCTGTTGTGGACCTTGTATCCTTCCGTCCTTAGATCTGACATGCATTCCTTCAGGCTTTCTATTGTTTTCAGTGTTCTGGGACTCATTTTTTAGAGACTGATACAAACTTTGAACAGACGATTTTGATGTGGTAGATCCTACAACATCAAATTTATTGTGATGAGAATTGCTGACGAATGAACTCGGATCTTTTTGAAAACCTGGATTTTCATCAAAAATCTGGTTGTCGTTTTCTGTGGAATAATTTTTAGGAAAGTTTTTCTCGCTTTGAGGATTCTGAGTTCTTGTGAAAGTAGTATTATCTGAATAATTAGTTTTTTGGGACTGAGAACTCTGAGGAGCATCAACTTTTTTATTTCTTGCTCTAAAAGACTCTGAATTTATCTGATTTGAGTCAGAAGGTAGCGCAGAAGGTTCTCCAGATTGTTCTGTAAATTGATGTTGTTTGCTTACATGAGTAGGTGAATCAATGACGATCTCCAACTTTCCTTTTTTCTGATTATCAACAATATTTTTAATTTTCTGCAGTTGATTAGGTCTTTCTCTAGTACCACCCTTATTGGTGGTGCTTCCGATTTTGTTAGTTGAAGTTTGTGGAGTTTTTCGCTCGGCTTTTCCACCGGTTTTTTCTCCTGAGTTATTTAAACTCTCTTCACTTTGTTCCTTCGAAGAGTTTTCACTAATGTCCGAATGAGCATTGAAGTTGCTCATAATTTCCGAAGTCCAATGACGCTGTTGGGAATTCGGGCTGAAAGTAGAGTATTGAAGATTATTCTCACCTTGATTCATAGAATTATATTCCATGTTTGCATTGCTCACAGCAGATAATGGTGTGCCTTTGGTTATTTGAGACAAAATATCACTGGATTTGAATCGTCCTGGTTCAGTATAATTTATCTTTTTTGCACTTTCATTGTTTGGCGAGAGAAAATATTTGGGTTTATGCGAAGTTTCAAAGTAGTCTCCCTGCATTCTCTCATCCGGACTTCCTAAGTGCTTCGATTGAAAACCGGTTGTAGTGCTGTTTATTGGACTGTATCTATAGTGTTGCTGGACTGGAGATGAGATCAAATCTCGAACCGAAAGCCTTCCAAAGCCATAAGGTTCGACCTCTCGAGAATTTGGACGGGATCTGTCCAATGCCTCAGTGTTTTGGCGATCAGGAGTATTCATTTTGTTCCCATCAGGAGTTTGAGATTTTTGCTTTCTCATCTGCTTCCTCTCGTTGAGAAAAGTGTCGGTTTCCTAGGTCATTGTTACAAAACCGAACAAAATTTTTTAATACCTTCTCAAGATGCTGTACTTTCTCTAAGAATTCTTCGAGACTCCCAGCTTGAGCGTGACCCTGTATTCTTCTAAAGGCGGAGAATAAATGGAGCAATTTCACATCATTAAGGATTTTGCTGGCGTTTATGTAATTTAATTCACGCTCAGTTCTTTGAAACTCTTTTCCTCCCTCGAACTGCTTGACTGGCGATGAGTAACTGGAATCTCCTCGGCCTTTCGTCCAACTGTAGCTAAAACTCTCGCTCGAATTTGATCCATCATGTAAACGAGACGGTGATCTGAGTTGTCTGCTGTATCCCTTCTCTTCTGGAGTGCCAAAATATCCCATGTCTTTTGTGGAATGGTCCACATACATGATTCCACTGCCATCGTTCCTCAACAGATCGAAAGACCTGTAGAGGGACTCATTGCGAACTTTACCAAACCTCGATTGGTACAAACTCTCATCCCTGAATCTGCTCCACTGTTCTGTTTTTTGACGGTCGTTTGAATTAGGTGATTGTATCATCATCCCTCTCTGAACATTGCCTTGCTCTTCTGGTGTTAGTGTTGAATTTTTCATGGTCTGGTGATAATCGGTAAAAATAATTTTCTCTTAAAACAGAATGATCAAAAGCTTCTTAGTAAATTACTGGTAGGTTTTTATATTGAAAATTTCATAAATGTTAGAGCCAAATTATTCGTTGATCACTCTGCTAATAATTTCTTGCTCATAAGGAAAAAACCTTTTTCAACTCACATTGAACGTGATCGCGATTTGATCCATTTTCAATGAAACATACCCAAATAGCCAATCTATGAGATCGTAAAAACCCTATATCCAAATAATCGTTTGTTTTTGAAAGAATTCTATAGAGTTTTATTGGCTACCTTTACAAATAAAAAGAATTAACTTCCGACACCTATGTAAGAGGCGAAATCAGTCATTCTTGTGTGATTGGGTTTTTTATAAGTTATGTAGCTCTCTTTGTGAATATTTATGTTCGTATATAGTGAGTTATTTATTTATAAGATGACCCACGAAAAAGAATATTTGTTAGACTAATCTCCGATTACGCCCAATTAGATGTCCAATTCACAAACTATCCACAACGAGGGAACGTTTGATCACATTGATTTGCATTCTCATGCAATAGCGTGCTTATCATCTCTGAACTGCATGAGTTTATTGAAGACCAACTCGTCAGCAAGCTGAGAATTCGCTCGGTGAAGGAAGTCAAAGAGTTTCATCAGCTTCTTCGGATAGGTGTCGTATTTTCCTTTATATAGTGGTTTACTAAAGCCTATAAAATGCATGAAAATTATTTCAGACACTTTTCGAAGTACCTAAGTGTGCAATAACTGCGATGATCTTCACAAAGCCTTTGAAGTCGATTATTGAATGTTCTGCGATCTGCATCCTTCTGAAAAGCTGATGTTTTTTTTATATATTTGATGAATTGAGATCTCAAAGATTTTCAATACCTCGATTGCTTCCTTCACTCTTAGCAGCAGAGGAACCACGGAGAAATCTTGAATGAATTTTCTATATGCCTTGAGCGACAAGAAGGTTCTGTCTGAGTATTTGAAGTCGTATGTTGAATAGATTATAAAGATCTAAGACGGAAAACAGTTGTGTTATTCAGAATTTATTTGAAATTGGGGCGATAATACATGCTTCAGAAGACTGTCGTTCATCTCAAACAATTGAAGCGCCTCACTCTGTAACGTAAAGCCATTCTCAAAGACTCCGATTTTCGAGAAAGAAGGCTTTTGGGGTTTCTTAGAGAGAACATCAGATATTTGATTGAGAACATAGGTGTCCAAAAACATTCTGAATCTCTCTGTTTTGTCTTCGATCTGTTTGTTAAAGAATGCACTAATTTTGTAAAGAACGTCAACAAACGCTCCAAAGTCGACGAGATTTCTTTTGCAACGTTTAGAATAGATGATTTCCACCTGCTCTTTTGAGATGATTTTGCCAATTATATTGAATTCTTTGAGAATTTTTGTAAGTGTAATTCCACTCATTCTATTGGAGCTTGTTCCATTATCTTCAGAATACTGGTTTAGGAGATAAAACAAGCCATCTAAAAAGAATAAGAGAAAAAGGAAGCTTTAAAGTGTCAGTGTACTTGCATATTTTTTCCCAAGTTTTTTTTCGACGATTTTGTGAGCCTCTTGGTCGAGTTTATCCGCTTTCAAAATCATTTCTTCTGCCTCATCAATAGCTAAAATCGCAATAATAATGATATAAATCCCTCTTCAAATTTAATGGCTATTACTTTCATTGAATTTCATTGCATCAATCTCACGAAGTATTTCCATGTAATGGGTACGGCGACTAAACGTGTCCTCTTTGTCTCTGCCAGGAGAAGTCGTAGCCCTCTCTCTGATTTTGTCTTGTGTCACATTCCCCGACTTGAACGCTGAAGTGTGAGGAGATCGTATTGGAGTAATCAGCTTGGAATCTCGTCTCTCATTTGAAACTGTTTTTTTTGATTCAATAACAAAAAGTGCAAAATCTTTTTACGATCAGGAATTAGCGATTTCATATGAGCATAAGATTGGATAAGTTTAGGTGAGATTCCAGATAATCTTGAGACATTCATCAGAGAGCTAGTGTCCAAAGTTTTATATTCTTTGTTTCCTTTGCCTTTTTCCTCTTCGATGTTAGTAAGTTGACTTGCATCAACTTCATCCTTATTGCTCTTGAAAATTTTGAGCCTTTGAATATCCGGTTCGGTTGAAATATTGTGAGCAGTGGTGTCGATCGGATGCTGAACGCTGATGTGCCCAAACTCCTCTTCTCCAATAAAATTAGTATCGTCAAGCTTTGGCTCTAATATGAATAGTAAAATTTCAAATTTCATAAAGAAAGAGAGAGAGTAACAAAATGATCAGATGTTTGTTTTAAAATTCGAATATGACAGCTAGAACAGGTTGAAATTAGAAATATTACGTTTGCCATCTTGTGCGTGGCGATCTAATGATTGGTCTTCTTGTGCGCTTATATCGTGTTTCTCAATCTCTACTTCATTTTGAAACAAGGTAGGGCTGTTTTATGATTACCTTGAGATTCTTCTTTTGTAGGCTTTTTGGGTTGCCCAGTCGTTGGTTTTTTTACATTCACATCGAGAGATTTCTCATCACCTTCGGTGGTCAAAATAGGTGACAATGAGCTGTTTAGTTGCTGCTATGCCAGATCAGAAACCATTGGAACTGCAAAATCATTATTACGTTCGTAACAGTTGCTGTTGGTCCTGCACCTGTAGTTTCGGATGCAGTTGAGTTTTGGATCTGAGGAGGTAAGATATTTGAAAGCTGCTCTGTGCTTTGGTTGTCCACTTTCTTGGCCTTAGAGTCGACTCTCCCCTTACCAAATTTAGGGAGTGCTGGCCTCTTACCTGAGTCAAAGCTATCTCCGGGATTTTTTTTCCTGAATGAAGAGTTGCTCTGTCGTACTGAAGAGTTTTTGCTGTCCACTTCCGCATTGCTATCATTCAGCTTGGATTGAGCCGGCTGCTTGCTGGATTTTCCGGGGTTCAGTCTAGTGGAAGGTTTGAAACTTGATTTCATGCTCAGTCGAGAGAATATTTATTCAGATGTTAACAATAATTTAATTTTGAGAACACACTCAGCTTCATCCCAGAATCAGAACTTTTGAAATAAATTGCCATAGGAAATAAGATTTTCATATCTGTCGCATTCCTGCGCTGCTGTTTCACTCAAAGAATAGATTGGCCCAGGGAAAACTGGGATCTTGCATTTTGAAAGCGTGAAATATGGGTTAATGATACAAATTATCTCTTTTCGACTCTTTTCTAGAGTGGGGTAATGAGGAACCAGAATGTGTATATGCTTTAGAAGAGCGAGAGAAGTGTGACGCATCAAAATTATTTTTTGAAGTTTCGAATATATTAGTTCAGAATGATATTTTTGAAAGATTCTTGAGAACACTTTTATTCTTAGCATAATTAAAATACTATATTTGCCGATGCATTGAATCGAAAACATTAAACACAGTTCGAGTCAAACCTTCTCCATTCACATCATAAAAATAAAAATAGCTTTAACCTCTTCTTTACAACTTAAACATTTTGTACTCATGAGGTAGAGAAAAGACAGGTTGCTACCTTAATAAACTTGGCGTTGGAAAAATATTTGGAAACTAGCAAACGTACTCCATCACCTTATGAGACTCACTACATGAGTTTTCAGGTGTTAAGCTGTCAAGAGATGCACTAATTATAGCATTGGCGATTTAGATAGAGCAGGATATTTCTTGTTGTCGAATTGGTTTTAGTCAATCATAGCTTGAGCAATAAAACTTAATGGGTCTTTCAGGTCTTTACCAATAATTCGGCAACTTGAAGGTGCTTTAGATAACTTTCAACAAATGGCGAATGATCAGAAACTATGCTTTCCCATTACCATTCTTCATCAACAATGAGAATCCTCTCAAAAGCCGTATGGTTCTAGCTCATAGTGCTTTTTTGCTATCATCTGAAACCTTCCCATGGTTGAAACCTCAAAAACCTGCAAAATAAAACCTTGGATTAACATTTAATCCAGATAATCGTTTTTAAATTGCTAACTTGTCAATGAAAAGTTATCCAATCAGGAATCACGGCATAATTATCCGCGATTTGGTAAGAATTAAGTGAGATTGTGAACGTTCACACATCATATTGGAAATATATATCTTAGAACGATAAATGTACGTATCAACATTAATAGCGTTGAACCTGTATAAATTAACTAATCTTATCATACTCTTTCCCATTGTTGATGTGATATGCTCTGATGATAGGAGCTATCTTTACTCCGGTGGTACACCTATTGCATGCGGCATCGGAAATTTTTTTGGGCAGAAATTGCCATAAAACTGCTCTCTTATAACGCAGTCTTAACTAATTTCTGGTGTTCTGAAATTGTTAGAGCACACTAAGAGGTTCAATATAGAAATAATTAGATCGGATTATTATTCACAGCCTTTATATTCGGCGCCAAGGACATCCCATTAAATACAAACTTTAAGCGTAATCCATGAAAGACTCTGCAATCCCGAGCATGTCAGATAACGCGCTGTACAATCAAACAGACAGAGTAGCCAATTATTTGCTTCATTTTCTTAAAAATCCTGAAAGGAACCCAAATTACGAAAGCTAAGCAGCAAGAGCGACATCAGGACGATCACTATGATAAAGAATAAATGGCTCGAAGGCGAACTAACGCTCGAAATTCCTCTTTTTAAATTGATAATCGAGGAAATCCACAAGAAGATATCAGCTGATGTAGAGTTTTTCGAAAAAAATGTCACTCAAATCGAAAAGCTGAATACTATGAGAACCATCTCTGATCCAGAACTAAAAATGATCAAAATCCTCATCAACTTTAATGCTTATACTCTTCAAAATAGGCTCACAGAGCCCAATTTTCATACTCCTGAAGAAATAATTACTCGTTTCAGGACCATGAGGAATGTCCTCGAAGCTATGAGCACCTGTCTCAATCTCGAACAGTATGACACGAATCCCAGCTTTTCCAACGAGAAGGAATGCTTCATTGCATTTAAAGAAATTTTTACAGAAGAACTTTTCGTGCAGCCTTATTTCCGTAGAGTATGCTCTGAGGTTTATCGTGCCGTGGTTGGAGGGAAAATACAAAAGCCTACTGAAATCCTCTTAAAGCACATATATGAATCTATAAAACTATTTCTCTTTGGAATCAGTCTTCCCACAGATAATGTTGCTGACTACCCGCTGCATAAAGCAATTTACAAATCAGATATAGCACAGATTACAAAGCTTTGTGAAGGCACTCAGACCAACTGTTTTTACTGCAATGTAGAGCAAGCAGACCCTATCGGGCTTTCTGCTCTAACACTTGCAATTAGACTTGGGAAGCCTGAGATAGTCAAAATCCTCGTCGAAAACGGAGCCGATCCCAGACATAAAGTCATTCCGAAATGTAAATTTCCAATGGAAGAAGCGATGAGTTTAAAGAATAAGGAAATTATCAAAATGCTACTGATTGCTAGCTACCAACTGAGACTGAATCGTTGGGACAAAACTAAAGACAGTGTGCTAACGTTACTCGAATCAATCCCTGATTTCAGCTTTGATCTTCATTGGGAATGTGACTCCAACTTTATTCCCTTTGTAAGCAAACTTGCTCCCAGTGACACCAATAAAATTACGAAAAGAGGAAGCAGCTTGCGAATGGATGCTACTATCGCTGGAATTAAAAAGCTGAAAGTCACTCGAGGGAACATCAGTCTGTTCTTATTAGGTAGAGATCACCCTGGCTATGAAGGAAAAATTCTCATGGTCAACCATGGAAAGAAGACAATCATTAATTTAATGGATGATATAAATCTTAAGCAACTTGAAAAACAAGTGGACTATGTCGCGAAACAGAATAATCTTCCAAATGAGATTAAACCTGAAGATGTGCAATTCGAACCTGCGAAATCATGGAGAGGAGAACCTGTGACAGAAAAAATTCAAGGATATAACACTGTCAAATACCACGCTAAAGGCACGATACACATGCTCTACACCCAAAAGGTTTATGAAGAGGCCGCAAAATTTGATTCCTATGAAAAATACTTTGAAGCTTGTTTTCAAAACAGATTCTGGGCACCAACTTCCCTTGATGGTAATTGACTCTCTTTTTCGTTTGAACTCCAATAATAACCCCCAATTTTTTGTTAGATATCTCTCCTTTTGAGCAAATTCTTTCCTATATCTCTTCAGATCCAAATTTAAGCAAAAAGTTCTTGGAAACTGAAGGAAAAGAAGAGAAAAAAGGCCTAGACCTGGTGTCAAAATTTGCAAGAATGAAGAATTCACAAAATAAGGTTGCAAAAGAGACGAAGAAGCACATTGATGCTTCCATTTGGCTGACCGACAATTTTCCCCTACATTTTGAACATTTAATTGCAGTGTTGGACATCTTATCCTCTGCCTCCCCAAATATCAGCAAACTCAAAGACTTCTTAGAAAAGAGAAGCATTCTCAATAATCGCAGTTTCCCTCTTAAGGCAGTAATACCGCTTTATCTCTCAGTGAGTGCAGTTATCAATTTCAAAAACTTTGTGTTCAAGTAATTTCTTGTTTATCAACCAAGCCAGAATCATAATCTATTTAGGGCTCCTGATGCAAGCTTATTTGAACCGGCAAAGGACAAAAATTTAACACCAGCTACTGATATTATGAAACTTTATCCGACCTCAGGGAAAAAAATTAAAATCGGTGACTCTTCGACTCTTGTTCATAATTTGGTGAGGAGTCATCGAGGCTCTGAGATGCTGGAACTAGCAATGACTACCTCACTTCATCGTAACACCGCAGGAAGAAACGATCAACGGCAGGGCACCGGAAAATCTGACGCTCAGGCTGAAGAGAACATTGCTGACACTTCTGTTATTTTTGAAAGTTCAAAACCACAACTTTCAGCTAGGATGGAGAGATACAGTATTCATAGCGAGAAACGTTCAGAGGCTGAGAAACTACTCACGCTGAAGAACGGAAGAAGTGAGTTTTTCCACGCCGAGATTGTATCCCAAGGAAGACATTCTCTCCCATGTAATATAAGGCCTCACTACCTTCAATCTCCAACAAGCCAGAGCAAGCCCAACATACAAAGAGATTACCAAACGAATTTTTCGGTTAAAACAACAGACGATTTGATCACAGAAAAACAGGAGGAAGAAAAAGAAGTGAAAATGAATCGTCATCAAAATGGTGTATTGGAATCACCTGTTTATGGTGTTGAGAACGAATATATTCCCACTGAATACCTCACGGACTCAAAAGGACATTTCCCAGCTAAGTTTACTATTCCAACTACTATCGAAAGGAAATCAATATCTTACTCAAATAGAGCCAGTATTAAATGGTAGTGTTTGTAAATCTTCTATATTTTTTAGCGTTTTGGAAAGTCCAAAATGTTTTGTTTTTCTCAAGCAGTCACAGCTAGTGGGGACATTTGCACCAAATATGTAGCTTAAGTTTATTCCTTATAGTACAACAAGCTAAAACTATTCGTTGTTTCAAAGTATTGCATATCTTCGGAAATAAAAATGATCGTTGCCAGCAGAAAATAAACGGAATTTAGTGAGGCAGCATATTGTCAGACACCAGTTTACATAATCAGTTAATTAAATAGCTACTTATTTCGAGAAATTAGCAGACGCCTAATAAGCTCGGCACTACATCAAAATTAGAGAAAAATTCACTATGATATAACTTATTATGCATTCGAGTATTTATACATTCCTCTCTTGATTTTGTCATCTTGTCTGGCATACAAGAGGCTCGCGAGCTATGGTAATTTGTAAAATAAAGCATACATTTAATGATTACTTCTTCCTCTCTTTTCTTGTTCTGACTATTAATTTGATTGGCTCTCTCCATGATTTCATTCTTCATAAATTGTCCTCTCTGGCTTGTATTCGTTTCAGGTTCAAAGTAATGTAAATGTAATTCATCATTTCTATTTATCCAAATAAATTCTCAATTTGTAATGAAATGCTGCTACCGACTATAAGCCTTCGACTGATTTAGTTTCGATGGAGGAGAATTTTCCAATTGTTTGCCTTGATGCAGTAATCCTTTCTGAGGTGGACTAGCATCATAAGAGGTTGGCAGGGTACTGTAATCGTATTTGCTGAGGTCTTTTCGTGGATTTGGTGAACGGATTTTGTAATCTAACGATTGTCGCACTGGCTGTTTGGAACTAGTTGTAATACATAAACATTAAGAAATCGATTGAAAAGATTATTACTTTCCAGGCTCCTCAAATTGTTTCTTATTTCGTAAGTTATTATGCTGTTTGAGTTGTTTATCGAGGTTGAGGCTATATTCAGCTAAATATAAATTATCTTCGTCATCATTCTCATCGATGAGATCGCGAGGGTCGAAATTGCGATCGAGATTTTTCACATCATCATAACGCATTTTTTCCAATCTGTCGATCGAAAATTGTGCTTGATCTGGTGAATTCATTCCAGACAGTATTTTTCCTCGTTTAATGTCAGCGTATGAACCTTTATGAGTTATCACCTCCAACATTAAAAAGTAAACTATTACGATCCACTTCGTTGCGTCGCATATCGACAGAGCGATTTACTGCTGCACTTGCTCTCGACATGTCAAGTTTCCCTTGTTTACTTGTGTCATTCTTCAGCTCTCTTCGCCCTTCGAATAAAAATAACGTTGATAGTCTCTTAATACAAATAATAGAATCAATACTTTGAAGTTCTTGATGAATTTCCATCGTGCTTTTCCCTTGATGAGGCCGCACCTTGAACCGATAACCAATTGAATCTTTTGGAATCCTAAAAGCTTCTTTGTCCAAAGAATGAAAAGCTAAATTGGCGTTCCTCATTTTGCTTTTGTACTTTACAATAGTTAAGAATATTTCAATTTCTTCTTGATTCTATCTTTACCGTTCCATCATATAATCCCATGTACTCATATAATGCTTCTACCCTCTCAGCATCATTTTTGTACAGATGGTCTCCAACATAAAATAATGTTGCCAATCTTTCTAATGCCCTCTAAATGTGAGTTTGAGCATTTAGTTCGGGCATTAATTCTTACCAAAAATTCAGAAAACTCCAATTCCTTGTTTGTTCCGGAGCATTTCTTGAATATCTCCGCTACTTTCTAATAAATTTCGATAAAAGAAGGAAGGATCTAAGCATCTTACAAATTTGTCATGTTTGTTCTTCAAGAGATTGAAATCTTTTGTAATGAAGGAGAATTCACCCAGGTTGAGCACATTCTGCTCTTTTTTGATAGATTCGAAGGTTGCGTGGATACCAACTTTGAAATGTTGCTTACAGTAGAAGGTATATATATCTTTAAGTGCCTTCATCATCCGTTCCTGTCTTTTAATAGCTTTGTCCCGAGCAGTTTGCTGGGTGTTGTTTTCCCCATCTTCTTCTCCCCTATCAAGTGCTGCCAATTGCTCTTTCAAAGACTCCATGGCTTTGATTATCACTTTTTTTTCGAGATCAGTTTGGCAATCTTGCAAAAGTCCTTCGTATTTGTTTATCGTTTCAATTAAGGCTAGACGAATCTGTTGTTTCGGATCCATTCTCAGGTTGAACTCGTGCTCTGGGATCAAAGTCACTTCATAATCAACGCTGAACCAGAAATCTAAAATGTCAGTACAGTCGTCGAATGTCAGCATCACATCTTTCATGTCAAAGTCCCCTTCATCTATCAAAGAACGAAACTCAGATAATCTGCTCTCGCTTCAATGGTTTTACTCATGCCGCGGCGTTTAATTAAATAGTCTGAAACAATCGTCTCAAGTTTTTTGTAGCTTTCTTGCCCCTTAAAAAAATCTTGGTTGTTCTGCTCTTTCTCAAGCACAGTGATGTGATCCACGCCTTCCAGGTAGAACACATCTACCAAAAAGCTGAAAAAATCTTGAATAGGTATCATCTCTTCTTCGGTAACTCTCTGCTGAAACAACTCTTGGATTCGGATGAGGTTATTTTCAAGATATTCATCCAGTCGTTTTTTGTTTATCTTATATCCTAGTCAAATCGGTTTGAAAGAAACTTTCGAATGGTGCTTACTTGCTGGCAAGTTAATGTCTTTCTTGTTTTGTTTTTTATGAGGAGCTTCATCTTCATGTGTGATGATCCTGTATTTAGAATTTGGCTCTGCTGTGTCTGCATGAAATTGAGCTTCGACTGGGTTGCGTTGATTGCTCCAGTCGGAATCGTCATTTTGTTTTTTTCGATAATTGTTTGATTCCTTTCCTTCTTCATGCTCAAGCCACAACTTAAAAACTCTGAAAAAATCTTCAAAAGTGAAATTGCTAGAATTCAGCAATTTAATTTGAGGTTAACGAAATGAAGTACATGGTGGATGCTTACTCATAATCTATGTCATTTGGAAGATTTGGATTCCCTTTATGAAACCAATATTTTGCGGGTTCAAGATCTGCGGCGAGAATAACACTCCAGTCGTTAAGGACGGTAATGATCATGCTCGGGTCTAATATTCCATTTGTAGCTCGCCTTGAGAAAGCGTCTCTGAGATCATTTTCATAATTATCAACGGTGGCCAGTAACTCTCCAAACTGCTGAGGACTTTCAGAAGATTACTAACGTAGGATAAGTCTGCTATCGTACCTCTCTTCAATCATTGCTTAGTCGACAAGTTGATAGGAGTTGCAAATGTGGTTTATAAATCAATATATTTTCCAATAAATCGCAGATAAACCAGTCTTTAACAATGAATCAGAATTGTATGCGACTTTGAGATTGTCGCGAAATATTTTTCTTATGAAGAAGAGTTAGGCACACCGTCATGGTAGAGTGCTGAACAAAGCTCAAATACTGCAACAGATCAAAAAATTATTTTTTCTGTTTTCTCAGCATATCTTGGGAATCTATGAATTTTGGTTGAATTATGAAAAAGCAGCTACGAGTAAACATATATTGTTTTTCAAGGATTGAAGGTTTATTTTGCAGGAGATATTTAGATGTTTAAGCGTTTCTTGCGATATTATCATAGCAAAAAAAGTTAGTTTTCCAAAGCATACAAACGTACTCTTTTTATTGTTATTTTTGAAATACCTCTCACTCTTCTAATAAAACAATAGAAGAAATTCTTTGCTAAACTAATGATTGCCTCCAAAAAGTAAATTTTTCAAGGTTTGATGGAATTTTTAAAGTTTATTCTGAAGACGAACAAAAAAGAAGCACACTATAGATAATTGGATAAATTTTGGTCTAAATGCTATGAATAATCACTTTAAAATATTCTTATTTCCTGGCTGGTTTAATCACAATTGCTTCCGAATAATATTTAATTCCATCAGGTCAATTCTTTGTTACTATTTCATTTCACTTAACTCGGTGGAAGGCTTTTAGAAGATTGTGCATTTGCAACCTTCCTTCTGTTGTGGAGGAAGTTCAGTGACGTCAGATCTGCAAAGAGGAGTTTAGATCACAGAATTATAACCTCTATTTTACTCGTAAGTCGCATGAACACGCTTTGGCTGTGATTTTTTGTGAGCCTCCTGATGGCTGGGCTGACCAAAGGTTTCTTCTTCTTGTCCTCTAATCTCAACAGGGCCTTCAGTCTTTTTATGATGGAATCCTGACTTTTTCAGATTTGGAAGAGCTTCAGAAATCTCTTTCTGTCTTTGTCTGCATCTTTCGGCAGTGGCGATGAACTTTGTTACAATTAGTTTAAGAATCAAAATTGGTTTAGAGTACTAATTTTTGAGCGACGTCAAAGGTCTGAATCGCTCTGATGGAAATATTAAGGCTGGCTTCAGCGTCATTCCTGCGTGAGTGTTGCTTGTCAAGTTCCGCGCCTGTGAGATCAACCTTCTTTGCCGCCTGTTGTTGTGGGAAATTGTCAGCACAAAGTCGAAGAAATTATGGGCTTACCCCCTCGAGGTCTCCTTCTTTCTTGTGCATCTCATCCATGATTTGGTTAATGCTGTCGATGATCTTAATGTAGTCGAAGCATTTAGTCACGGCTTCTCCTAATTGAGGTTTCTTCTTGGGGTTAAGTTTTTCGGCAACTTCCTTCTCCATCGCCAAAAGCTTGGTGGTTTGTTGAACTTCTTCTTTTCCAATACCGAAAGCTCGGAATCCTTTCAATCTTTCAATGAAGTCGCTACCCTTGTCTTTTACAAAAACTTCTTTCTAAAGATAAAAGATATTAACACAACCTTGATTAGGAGAGATCTCACCTTAAAGTTTTCGAATTCGTATTTCGCTTGAGATTCGTTGTAAATGACTGCAAGGAACCACTTGAATGGTTCATTTCCAAGATCTCTGGGTTCTCTGATTTTGATCTTCTTGAGGGTAACAAGGACTTTTTCAATTTCAAGCGCTGCTTGCGCCTTTTGTGAGTTCAAAGTGACCAACTTCGCTGCTTGCTCTTTCATGGCGTCTTCAATCTCTTTAATCTGAGCTCTCGCCTCGTCATATTTGACTTGTGCGCCTTGGAAATCAGTCACACGCTCTCCGAGGTTGGCTTCCAATTTAACTTTGACCTCGGTTTCCTTGTCCAGAAGCTCCTTGAACTTCTGAATGTTTTCATCAATAAAGACAAGTGCTCTCTCAATCATTTTGCTTTCCTCGTCAAGGAACTTGTCTTCTCCATCAAAGAGCTCATTTGCCATCTTTTTGAGCGCGTGGATTCTCTTCTCAATAAAATCGGCAGCCTTGCCAAATTTGTTATTGAGTCTCTCAGCGTCAATTTTCTCTGGAGCTCTAAAGTCGTAAGCCTAGTATTTGGTAACTAATCAAGACCAGATTGAGAGCTGTTTTTTACCTCTGGGAGTCTGGTGATTTGGTGAGTTTGGTGCTGTTGAGTGGTTTCAAGATGCACGTCTTGGGTTGTAACTCCTTCTTGTCTCTTTTCAGGAGAAAACTAAAATGGAAGATTAGTCGGTAAGCTTGTGAAATAGATGAGAGTTGTACATTGCTGCTTCCTTGGTGTTCGTGTACTTGCATTTGCAGAAAAAATATATGTAGTTAAGAAATCGATTCTATAATTGAGATCGAAAAAAATTTAGTTAAATATCTGGGATCGCAATTGAAACAGTTAGAATACGTGAACTGGTCAAATGTTTAATTAAGAATAAAAGCATCAAACCCTTGTTTGGCAAAAACGCCACTAATCGTGTAGTCTGGTCATAACTGAACCCGTGAAACGATTTTCATGTCTTTTGGGCGAAGCTATGCGTGTATGCGGACATGATAAAGCTGTTGAACATTATGTTGGATCAGAATCCAACAAACAAACGCGTCAAAAATTTATAGGAGTAGCCTTAAAATGAAATAACTGTTCGTAAAAGAAATAGCTTATTTTAATGCAATTGTCAGTGATGGTGACGAAAATGGATCGCTTAATTCTGAATTGGGTTTGCTGTTCAGTTCACCAGACTGGAGAAACCGGATGCTATCTTGAGAATCTGCTTCCCAACAAGTGGGATTGCGGGTTGTAAATTCCATTAACGCCAAATACTTTTGAATCGAGATATCTTCACAAACTCTTGTGACTGAATATTCGATTTTCGACATAAGTCAGAGAGGAACAAGATCATCGAGCTGATAAAAGAAAAAAAAAAAATTGAGAAAAAGATTGCACTCACTGACGAAGAATTCTATCTTAAGAAATGAGGAACCCAAATGATTTAAACGAGGATTCGAACGAATAATTGAACGGTTGGAAGCTCAAAGATCATGTGGTTGTAAACGAAGAAACAAGGGAAAAATAATGGATATAATTTTGTATCTGCAATTTTCTTTTCTTCTCATGAAAGCGGCAATCGATTTAAAAGGTGTCGAGGGTAATTACTGTTCGAGATGACTAATATCTGGTTTACGGAAAAATTTTGGTTACTCATAATATGTATCAACAATTTTCGAAGAGAGATTTTCCTTAAGTCATCAATTATTTTGAGAAATTCAGATAACGATGTTTTTTCTCTTACATCGTTCAGTACTTGATCTCCTTTCTGAGCTAGGTACGGTATAATAGTTCAGTTTTTTCATTTTACTTGTGCTATTCTGTGCTAGAATCAGTAAATCAAGCTTATTTTGCTACAAAATTAGGAGGTCCCTTCCTCCTGGCTTAATGAAAACCGGAAGTGTTCAATTTGGTAATGTTGTAGTAGAATTTCTTGCCCGAAGTAGGCTATCAATTGAGATTTTGGAAATTCATTCATCCAAAAGGATACAAAGTTGTGTGGACAGAGACAATTTTACCATCCCCTCTCTCTCCATAATACACTATTGCCAAAGGAAAGTTTCACTGTGACAAGAATTATTATTCCGTTGGAATTATGACTTGAGGAATATGGAATTGACTCTGCACTAGAAAATTATTTTATACAAGAAAATTTTGTCAAACTCTGTTTTATATATAATGACTCCTTCTTTTAGTAAATTGAGAGAATAGCCTCTCTTAATTTTCCTGCTCTTCAGCATAGAACCATTTTCCATAATTGCTACAAATCTAGTTACCAAATGCATCTGAGAATGAAAGAGAAGGGTGATATCCCGTTGCAAGGTCTAAATCATGAGAGAAAAAGATTTGTTTCAAGTCTGTGTTGAATCAACTAAATTTACAGGAGTAGATCACATGAGATTCTTAATGCAAAAATTTTTATTTTAAAGAACACTCGTTTAAATCTACGCAGATGAATTCTCGAGTCAGAGCAATCGTTCAGAAACCACAAAAACTTCAGGAAACTCAGCAAGATCCATCAAATACAATCACGAAAAAGTTTACTATAAAGAGGAGTCCAATTGATCACACTAAAAAAGCTTCAATGGAGGAAACTGAGAGTAAATTTTCTTTTCGATTTGCAGGTAGATTAACTGAACGTTTCTTTACAGTAAGGCGAACTAAGACAAGATTCGCTACCGTAGTTGTTAAAACATCCGAGAAATTCAGGTTGGGTCCCAAAGCGATTGAAGCCAAAGTAATTGAGTCCATACAAAAGCAAAAAGTCGAACCTGAAAAGGAAAGTGAAAGTAGGACTCAAATACCTTCAGAACCAAACCTTGATGTGCACAACGACAAATATAAAAGTATAATTGAGGAGTACAATCAATTGAAAGAGCAGACAGCATCAATGATTAGAGTATTTAAATACTAGTGGACATGAGAAAACATTCTAAAATATCAATAGGAGAACAGGCTACTTGGCGAAAGAATAACGAGAGTTGAAGAAAGAATGAAAGTTGCTGACAGAGAAAATGTGATGTTGAAGAGAGAAAATGAACGTGTGCGAAATGAATTTGAAAGAGAAAGAGAAAGGACTACTAATCTCAGAAATCAAGCAAATAGCATTAGTAATGCTCCGAACCGAACGTAAGTGAAACGAACTTAATTTGTGCCATTAAAATTTCTCATAACTGATAGAATAAGAATTCTCAGAATGCCTAGCCCTTTTGAAGAATTAAGTAATTTCATTCTTTCTAATTTGAAATAATATTGAAAATTTCAATTCTCAAGGTGACCGAAGCGCTCCGGTTGAAGCCAGACTGCTAAGAACGTTCCAAACATTAAACTACTTGCAAGTTATTACTTCTCTACTTGAGAGCCGGCTGCAAGGGGTAAAAATGACATTTTCTGGTAGATTCTAATAAATTTTTCATAGTTGGATACGAATCAGAGTCAGCATACTGGACTCATGCCCAATCAAATTAGAGCCTTGCCCAAGCAGTATTATAAGAAATGGAATGGAAAGGAAGACCATGATCAGTAAGCTGCTACTGAAACATCAAATAATAGTTTTTGGATAGATGTGCCATTTGTCTAGCCGACTTTAGTGATGGTGAGAAGCTAAGAAAACTGCATTGTAACCATCGCTTCCATGCAAAATGTGCGAAAGATTGGCTCTTCCGCAAAAATCAATGTCCTATGTGTAAGAAAGAGGTCAAAGTAGATGCATAAGGTTTGCAAAATCAGAATAATAGCAAGTTGTTAACTAATTATTTCTCTATATTCGCTCCTTTGCTACTAATTCACATGGAATCTCGGATTTATTCTGTTGTTGAATATTATTCGTGTGTACTTTCGAATTTTTTTTGCTGCGTATTTGTCGGGTCTATGAATTATACATTAAATTACTGAGAAAGCCTGTGTTTTGCATCCGTTTGGGTCAATTATAATAACATCATCAGGATGTCATGAAGAATTTTAAAAATTTTCAATGTAAAAATTATCTTCATGACTGTTTATAAGCATATTAGCTTGAAAACTGAGTCTCAAAAGCTTATCGAAGCATAGGATCTTTCATCTGTGACGATCAAAACCAATGAAGTTACTCTCTCGCAAGCTCAGGACGAGTTGGAAATGGGAATATAACTCACAAATCTCAACACTATTTAAATTTGGAAAGAAAAAAATTTCCCTGTAGTTTGCTGATAAATGTAAATAACGAACGCCCTAATCAATGACAGAAGAGTTGCTTTTCCAAAATTTGACTAAAATTGCAACAACTTTTTATTAATAATTCACTCAAATAACTTAAGAAACCAATGGATACCAAAAAGGTCAAAGAACGCATCAAAGTCTTGATTAGAACAAGACCCACTGTGAATTTCGCCTCCAAAAACTACTTAATTGATGAAGCGAGTGGAAGTATCAAGATCAATATCCCCAAAGATCAATCTCAGGGATATGTCAATCATCAGCAGGAAAATTGGGGTTTCAAATTCGATAAAATCCTCCAGAATGCCCCTCAAGAAGTTGTGTTTGATATGGCCGCTAAAGACATCGTGTTCAGTACTCTTGAAGGGTATTCAGGTAGCACCCATTTTCAATTGAACTTGAAAATCTAATATTTTGACAGGAACTATCATGTGCTATGGACAGACAGGAGCAGGAAAGACCTTCACTATGAGTGGAAGTTCTCTCGATTATAAATATAGAGGTTTAATCCCGAGAATTATCGGCATGCTTACACAGGAGGCACAATCTCGATATGAAGAGACAATCACTATGAGAGTTTCATACACGGAAATTTACAATGAAACCATGTATGACCTTCTCTCTCCAGAGCTATCTTCCAACATCGCTATTAACGACGACGGCCAAGGAAACATTGTTGTGAAAGGACTCACACAAAAAGTTTGCTCAAATGAGGAAGAAATGCTGGGATATTTCTTCGAGGGAGAGACCAACAAAACAATTTCTCAGCATAAACTGAATGCGAACTCCTCTAGAGCCCACTCAATATTTACGATATATATTGAGATGAGATCTCGTGTTGAATCGACGGAAAAAATAAAATACGCAAAACTTAACCTTGTTGATCTCGCCGGGTCAGAAAGAACCAAGAAAACAGGATCCGAAGGACTGACAATGGTAGAAGCCAGCTTTATTAACAGATCTCTTTCGTACCTTGAACAGGTAAATTTCCTCTGAGAACCAAGTCGTCATAGCATCACTATCGTCTAGGTTGTTGTTGCGTTAAGCGAGAAACAACGAGATCATATCCCTTACAGACAAAGTAAACTCACCTACATGTTGAAAGACTCTATTGGAGGAAACTGCAAGACAATCATGATAGCAAATATCATCCCTGAAGCGGCATTTCTAGAGGTTAGTGCTACGATATTTGGATCAGGTTAATAGTGATTTGAACTAGGAAACCATTTCAACATTGAAATTTGCAACCAGAATGATGAAAGTTTCTAATGAAGCCAGTGTCAATATTCACCTCGATCCCCATGTCCTGCTTAAGAAATACGAAAAAGAAATCAAAGAGCTCAAACAAGAGTTGGCGATGCACGACATGCTTCAAAGTCGAGGACGCATTAATTATGAGCCATACAATGCCGAGGAAAAATTTAAACAACAAGAGATAGCGAAAAAATACTTACGAGGAGAGATTGATGATATTGAATTCGAGTCTCTTCGACAAGTCAAAGAGCTTTTCATCCAGTTCCGAAATCTATATAAAGAATTGCAAAAGGACATTCAAAATAATAACGTTGTTGTTGACCAAAAGGCCGTCCCAGTGGACCAGGTATGGATTAAAATATTCGAATTAAATTGATAAATTCATCATCAGTCAAAGGGAGGAAAAGCTCAGCCAATCCAAACATCAACAAAGCAACCTCAGGCTGGTATTGGAACTGAAGAGAACAAACATGGATTCGGCCTTGGAAAGGCTCTTAAAGATGCCAAACCAACCTCAAATGCCGGTAATAAAGCAAATTTAAAATCTTTGCTGAAACAAGATATTAGAGGAACTTATCCGCTCCGACAGCTTAGTCCCTGATAAGGACCTGCCATCTGGACGACAAGAGCATGTCGAAGTGAAACCTTCTGACATCAATGATCCTTTGAAAAAGGTCAAAGAGATGGACAAGAATAAGGTGTTTATGGAATTTAAAGAAAGAGAAGGCAAATCCTATAATGATGCTGTTCTAAAGAACATGGTAAATCTGCTTTGTCCGTTATGATTGAGCTAAATGCATTCCCATTTAGGATGACCTCAAAAACAGGAAGCAGGAAACCAAAGATTTATCCGGAGAGTGCCAAAAACTTAAGGAGAAGATGGAAGTTCTCAAAGACCAAATTCAAAAGAAACAAGAAACAAAGAACCAAGAGGTGGATTTTTCAAGTTCCTTGTACTATCAAACTAACATAATAATGGTAGGAAATTCAACAAGGAATCATCGATGAGGAAGAATATGAGATGATTAAAGAGATGAAGGAGCTCAAAAAAGAATACAAGCTCAGATTCGATAAGATCCAAGCTCTGAAGTCAGAAATTATCGCTCTTGATCAGAACATTCAGTATTGCAAGCAGCAGCTCCTTTCGAAGTTCGAAGAATACTTCCAGAGAAAGTATTTGGTCCCAATGCACGTTGCACTCGAAGAACAGAGCAACCATGACCATATGGATGACCTCTCTGCTAACCCTGACGTCGATCCAGACGCTCTCTCTTACATCAGAGCAAAAGAAAAGGTACACTATAAAATATTTTCGAACCAGACATAAGAACAATTTTTTTGTTTTATATAGATGGGTATAATCCAAAAGGCCAAAAAGATGGAGAAAACCATCCCCCGTTAGAGCTTTATGAAATGAAATTTGCTTTCATATGGCACAAATTTTTATGGATAAATTTAGGAAAAGAATTTGGAATACAAAGCAAATCCAACCCTTTTTTTTCATCACAACACAACTTAGACAAATGTAAAAAACAAATAACTCTCGTAGCTATATTCGGGAGTAGGAGAGAGAGATCCTATTTAAAAAACGCTTGAGACAAAATTCACCAATTTTTTTAAGAATTCAAGGTCCGCATCAGCAAGTGGCATCGAAGGACTGATTATTTGAATCACACCGAGGATTACCATTGAAACGTATCTAGAAATGCCGCGAAATAAATATTTTCGTAAAACAAGGAAATTATCTGCTTACATTATAATTTTTTCAAGTTCATCGTATCCAAAAAAGAAGAATTTGATCTCAAAGTACTTTAGCACAATATTGAATACCATGAGCACTGAGTAGTTATTGAATCAGAAGGAGGTTATGGAGGTAAATTCTTTACCAGTGAGAATAATGAGAGAGAACCGGAGCAACTTGTCACTTAATGATGCAAGGCGGAGCATTCGTCTCATCGCGAAGGACGCAACCATCAGAGGAAGCATCGTGCCGAGTGCTTGAAGCAAATTTTCCAGGAGGACTTGAACCATTTTTGTTTTACTTATTTGATTTCTTTTTTAATGCGTGTATTTTTGAGACAGCGATCAAAGTACCATACATTAGGCTTATGATTTGAACGGCATAAATAAAAATTTCAACCTTATCAAGCAAGTTGAAAAACCAAAATCATTTTGCAGTATTGTACTCAAGACAAGGACTAAATAACTAAGAAAGAAGGAGTTAAAGTCTATATAACATGTAACGCATGGTATTTTAGAAGGAAAAAAAATTGGAGTGCGAGCAATTACGCTCAAGAATTAAATAAGCTAAATAGATACAATTAAATAACAGCTTTGAACATTGTGTTATTATATAAAGGACACTGATTACTTTGAGTAGATAACATTCTCTGTTTTTTTTTTTAACTTATGGAAATAATTACGGTCGGAGGTATTTACCCAGTTGATCTCGAGGTGGATAAGTGATCCCTGGTATATCTCTCGAGGTGAATGAAAGTGAGTTTGTTGGCAAAAACTCTCCTTTGGGAAACTGAGGAGTGATTTCCTGAGATTCAAAATAATCAACTTCTGATTGTGCTTTGCAAAAATTACCAATAGTTCATAGAAGTCAGGCTTGATATGTGGAATATACGGTGGGGTTATCTTCTTCTGTTGAATATGATCCCAATTTAAATCTTGAAAGAAATTATGGTTTTTTATTTCTGAGAAACTATCATATCCAAGCCGATGCTCGGGCTGTTTTTCGACAAGCTTGAGGATTAGATCTCGAGCTTCAATGGGAATACTCAGGTCCAGTTCCGGCTCTTCCTACACAAGTGGTTGGTACAATTAGAAAGTACTGAATTTGCGAGCTACCCTGGTGATCTTGTGAAATAACTTGTCTCGATTACCGTTTGCTTGATAAAACAGAGGTACTCCAGTAATCAATTCATAAAGCAAGCAGCCCTTTCATTCACAGTATTAATTGGATGAATGAAAAGATTTAACTTACATAGCTCCAGAGGTCTACAGCTTTGCCATGGCCAGTCCCTTTAATAATTTCTGGTGCGATGTATTCTGGTGTTCCAGCAAATGTATATGTAATTTCTCCAGCTAAACAATAATAATCTGGATAAACGACAAGTTAAGATTAACACCCTTTACGTTTAGAAAGCCCAAAATCAGTTAATTTTACATGGCCTTCGGAGTCCAATAAAACATTTTCAGGTTTGAGATCTCTGTTTGTTGTGCCAATGGGTAAGCTTTGGGGAAAGGGAAGTATGACTTACCGATAGATGACATGAAGCACTGTATGTAAATATTCAAGGCCTAGCAAGATTTCGGCTGCATAAAATTTGGCGGCCTTGAGTTTAAATTTGCCATAGGTCCTCAGCAAGCTATACAATGCACCTATTTTGGTTCTCTTATAAGAGACATGCATAGTATTAGAGCCATACCTCCCTCCATAAAGTCCATCACTAAAAACACGAATTTCTGATTTTGAAATGAATAGTGGAGTTTCACAACAAACTCGTTATCAGCTTGCAACAAAACACCCTTTTCGGCTACAAACACGATGACGTCAATTAGACTAAAAAAAAAAATGAATTCACTTAGAACAGACTCCACTTCTTGTCTTTTCATGATTTCTTTCTTATTGAGTTTTTTCAGGGCGTATACTTTATTTGTTGGAATATGCTGCACTTTATATACCTTTCCGAATGCACCTTTTCCGACTTCCTAGCCATCCCCCCGAAAAATAGTAAAAACTCATTTGATATTGAGAAATTACCTTAAGAATCTCAAAATCTTTCAATTCGACTTTCAGTGAGCTGGTCTTTTCACTTGGTTGAGTCAACAAGGTGTAAAATCGACTGTTTTGGGACATTTTGCCATTTATCTGGTTGGTATTTACATTTGGGGCTTGTTTGCGAGGTTTTTCGAGATGACTTTCGAATGTCTTTAGAGCCAAGGCACTGGCCCTACGAGCTTCTGAATGTTTTCCTGAACTGAAGCAGCATGAAATTTCGCTTCCCATAAAAACAATGTTTCGGAAGTTTGACGTTTGAGACCTCGAATGATGGAATCGAAGGATGATTTTATCTTGCACAGCAATAAAATTATGTTGTTAATGAACATTATCTTAAATAAAGACATACTGCTTAGAGAGCACAATCAGGCATTAATATGAAAATTTTCTCGAAAATATTTTAGAATGGTAGAGAGTCACTGACTCATAATTTTGTATCTAAAGTAGATAACTTTGTGAGAATTAGCATCAAAAGCAATTGAAGATCATAATTGAATAAATTGTCCAAAACCCTCTCAACAGCTCAGCCTTAGTCTTACAAAATTGATCGTCGTACGAAATGATCTAAGGAACATCATCAAAATTCACTTGATTATAATTGGTTCGTTCGGAGTTTCTATCACTCGAAATTATTCGCAGATGAAGCATAGAATCATAATTTTGACATTTCCAAATAAGTAATTTTTCGACTCAGAAAAGAAGCGTGGTATAAATGAAGAATTTAAAACCCAACAAAAAAAAAAAAACCTCTAAAAAAGACAACATCATTAAGATTTTCAACGTATTTCTGAAGAAGAGAAGGATTTTTGATCGAGTTGTTAAGTTTTTTTCCCCGCTATTGAGTACCAAGTAATTTAGCACTTTATTATTGGTGGTCACTCCAACAAAAAAGTTACAATATATTATTTTATAGCAAGAATCTCATGCTAAAGTGAGAATTACCAAAATTGTTGCATATTAATGTGATGAATTTGTAAGTGGGTTAAATGCTTGTTTTCCAAAACTGAAAATAAAACCCAATGAAAAATTTTCATCAGATATAGATGATCATGCTCGTATGCTTTTTTATTAAGATTGTGAGTGGAAGGAAACTCTAATTGTCTCATGTTTATTTCTGAAAGCCAAGTTCAGTATCATCAATAGCAATTTTAGAATTTTTAATGAAAAGCAATTTCAGTTTGCTAATATCAGGATGAGTGTCAATTGTGAAGGACTCTCCAAGAAACAATCCTCAACATCTTTGTTGATAACTGACTTAACATTGAGATGATCTGAATTTTCTGTTGGAATGGTTTAGATGAGAAAATTTTAACTTTCCTTCGGTGTTTGATAAGTGAGAGTGCAAAATATTACAGGATTATAATTTTTTCCTGGTGAGTTTCCTTCAGAAAAATTTAGTCATTGGAGAATTTCGTACCGACTGAAATAAACGATATTCAAATTGTCTTAAGTCAGCATCCAGTTTTGTCTATTCGATCTAAGGTTATAGAAATTAAAGTTTTTTTCAAATTAGAAACAGCTTGGAAATTTTCATTTCGGTATGGGAAACAGAATCAGTCTCAAAGAGCAATTTGATGGCCTCAAAAACATGCAGACAACACAGGAAGCCAAAATTTTTGCGCAGAGCCTTCTTGATATATCCTCTACGGATGAATTGATTCATGAGGCAATGAAAACTGAAGATATTCGCAACTTAATCCAACATTCGCCGAATATAATGGCGACGCTGCTGCAAACAGTAAAATCTATCTAGCAATAAGCTCAACTGTTCCTAGATCATTGACAAAATATACGAATTCGCGCAATTAAAAGACTTAAGAAGCAAACCTACTGACGGTTTGAATACCTGCATTCGGGTTATCACAAAATTGATGCCAATTATCCTTGAAGTAACTCTCAATCAATTCATCTTACAAGAACCTCACAATCAATCAGCCAACCCATCGTGAATTCGAGCAAAACACTTTCTGGACTATAATAGAGCCATATAAAGACCTGGAGGAGAATTTAAAAAGACAAAGAATCAATCCAGAAACTCTAACTGTACAGATTTGCCGAATAATATCTATAACTAACTAATATTCTGAATGAAGTACCGTTTGAACTGTTATGCTGTGAAATTGCTTTATAGTCTGAGTGAACTGTGTGTAGCTGAAGGGTACACTATTCCAGGTATCGACCACACAGATACTGAGAGAACGAAAATTGGACAACGTGATTATTTTGAGTTTTCTCGATTCTTAATTGTGATAAATAGTCCGATTTGACGTGAGACTCATGTGGAAGCATCATTTCCCTTCTAACAGCAAGAATACTGCCTCGAACTATATGAAGAATCGCGTCGTTATTCTTCAGGCATTGCTCGCCTGCTGTTGCAGTTTTCTCTACGAGCAAGTTGAGAGAAATGCAGATCCTTACTCTCCATGGGCTTTTTGGTTTGCATCACAAGCAAATCCGAATCTCTACCCTCTCGTGTACTCTCTGATTAATGTCGGCGTTTCCTTCGGTGAGGGAAGATATGTAATCTCAGGCTCATCTTTATCAATTCTGACTCATCAATTTCGAAAGATCCCATACAAAGACTTGATGGTTCGAAGCATTGAGGAGGAACAATATACGATCCAATGTCTTCAGCTCTTAACTCTATTGCTTGATATTCGAATGAACGAGCCTGAGCTCTACAAACAGTCATTCGTTGATTCTTCACTGCTGATGATTCTAGATTCTTATATCGAATTAACTATCCCTGAAGAAGCCCCTCAAGAACCACAAAATAAAAAGGAAGAGCAAGAGGAAGAAGAGAAAGGACCTCAAGAACAGGTTATTCAAACCACGAAAAACCAAATCCTCAATCCCATTGCAGAAAAGTATAGATATAATAGATCTCTCTCGAAGTTTTCATTTTTTTTTTTGTATAGAGTTGATAAACGCTGGGAATTCAGACAAGTTTTCACAAATGGAGCAGCTGTCGCCATCTGGAATCTTGTCAACGATGACTATGTCAACTATATTGCAAACAACTTGATCCGTGTTCTTCGAAATCACTATGATTGTGAAAATTCTTTCTTGCCAGAGGCCAGAATGAGCGTAATTGCTCTTGAATTATTATAGTGAAATAACAACCTTGCTTAGCTCAATACTGTTGAAGAAACTTTACTGCTTCTTTGGAGGATGATCGAATGCAGCAAGGTACCTAGCTTCCATAGCCAATATGTTTAAAACTCTCCATGTGTAGGGTTTCTATGACAAACTGATAGCGTTCGAGAACTTCCCGGACCTGCTTCAATTCATTCTCTATCATTTCCACCTGGCCTGCAAAGACAACACCAATGGAGGAGTGTTTCACATCACATTACTCATTCTCACGCATTTTTCAGCAGGTAATATAATGATCTTGTCGTTGCTGTTGTATTAATATACCACTCAAATTGAAAACTAATATCAATAGATCGACAATTCTCGATAAAGCTCACTAAAGAATACATCAACGATCAAAAACTCCCCAATCTACCCATATTTGTTGGAAATTACGGAGATTTGGTCTTCAACTGTATAATAACGGAAGTTTTGGATAGTGTACAAAACAGAAAGCCTTGTCTCAGATCGAATCTTTTGTCAATAATCCAAAACATGTAATTAAAGTTTTAAAGACGCGACATTAATTTATATTATTATAGTGCGCCTTTCATTAAAGACATGAATCAAGTGACGGCTGCTGGATTGATTCAATTGCTTGATGAAATTGCCACCTATGAGTTCATATTCGAAGAACCTGCTAATTCTCTTTTGTTATCTAAAATGGTTAAGATTCTTAATTTGATTCTGGCGTACCAAGGGGAGGTAAGTGAGGGCTTATTGCTTTGTACTCATTCTTATTTTAGTCTAATAAAAATCTCATTTACGAGATTTTTGCAAAACAGAAGCTATTCCTTCGAATCAAAAAATTGGGTTTATCGAAGCAAGCATTCATCGCTTATCGTAAAGCTAGAAGCAAGGAGCTAGAGGAAGATAAGAAGGAAGAGGAAAAACAAGATGCAGGCGAAGGACAGCAGCCTAATAAAAATCAACCTCCTTCTAAAAGTATTGTTAGAAGAGTGCAAAAATATCTAATTTTCTTACAATATAGATGACAGTGCAGTTGATGAAAGAATTCTTCAAGAAGCAGCGATGTTTGCCGACTCGTATTCATACATTTTACTACCGAAGTCATAACTTGTTTCTTCTGATTAGACTCGACAAAGCTCGCAATGAACTTGATATTGATCCTCTACTAAATCTTGTGGGCTATTTGAACCTCCAAATATCTAATACTCTCAAGTTAGAAGGACCAGATGAAGAGAAGGTAATTTGAAAAAGAGAAAATTGCCTCATGCCACTCTTTACTGTTTTCCAGGTCAAAGAGGTCCTGAAAGAACAAGTGATTACCGGTATTATTCCAACCCCTGGACCAATCGTCGTAGAAATCATTAGAGACGTTTTCGCCATCAACGGCACACTTAGAGCATTCCTTTGGGTATTTATATCATTAACCATCAGTCCAGTGAATTTTTTTAATTTCAATAGTCCCAAATCTTCACCAAGAATTGGATCTTACCACACTTTGAAGTTGACCAAATTCGACTGATTTCGTACCAACCTTGAGTTTGAAATAATTTGTAGTGATATACATATGATGATAAACCAACTCATCACCGGTAGGCATGATGAATAATAGCTTAAGAGGTTAGATCGAAAGGAATTCTCAGCTACCATTAAAGTATATTAGACTGAAATCCGAAATAAATTCTCTGTGAAACTAATTTGCTTCTGGTTTTAAAACATCTTAAGATTAGAGGGAAAAGAGTGCCAAGGTTTAATGGTCTAACGAATACTCAATTAAAATTCGATCTTTCAATCTCCAATAGCTCTGAAAGTTTGCCTGTTCCTGTCAAACGAACTAATATTCTTCAAAGATTTGGCATTTAGGTCTCTAATTTTTCAACAATTCGGAATTTAAAATTTTACCATGAATCAATTTCTGTTACTCACTGTAGAATTGGAGTTATAAAAATTATCAATTCTCTCCATTCAACAATGTAGCCAAACAAAACTATTTGAAACCCCAATCACCATTTTGTGTTTCTTGCCGAGTCAAATTGCGACGATTTTTTTTGTTGCTTTAAGGTCAGCTATTGCAATTTTTGTTTCTTAGTCCTTCGTAGAACATTCCAAGAAATTATCTTGATTCGAATATCTTCTGTGAAATGCAGTTTTTTAACCCTCATAACCAAATGTGAAGGTCCTAACCAGCAACAGAAGGCGAAAAGTCCGAGTTCTTGTGATCTACTCAACAACTTATCTAATTGCAAACAACCTTGAAGAGGATATAGCGCTGACTGAAAAGGTTCCTATTTCAGATTTTCAATTCGTGAAAACTAAAACCCTTAAAGAGTTGTTTTTATCTGAGGCACGTATGCGGGCAAAATACTCTGAAAAGCAGGCATTTTTCGCAATAACTCATTGAAAAATAGTTGCAATACGAATTGAAAGTATATGTAGTAATAGCAATAAATCAACACGACAAACCTCCATAAAACCTGTTATAATAGAGGCCAGTAGCTCAAGAGATATGAATTGTTTGGAAAGAGAGGATGTTCATCGATTTCTCGAAAATTCTAGTGATTATGAGAAACGAACAACTACAGCAATTTAAAGTAAAAGCTCACCCAGAAACTGTTTTTTAGTCTTGTGTAATGTCCTTCCGCAGGTTTGTCGTTCCTAAGCCGACTCTCAACTATATTGAAGTCCGATTTCTCAATTCATGGTGTATTATTGCATTAATCACATATTAGAGCCTCATCAGAGCAAGAAAAGGATAAATCTTTTGTGTATAACCTCGCTTGGTAGAAACTCCCCTGGTTTCCAACACATGATTGTAAACATGAGTCCCAGAAATCTCACATTTTGGAAATCTGTTCCAGTGCGCTAGGCTATTATAAGTAACTCTTCTCATTCTCTGATGCAAAGAGCAGTTTTCTACTTGAGTCCAAGCGCATAATCATCTGCTCGAGTCAGCAAGCAGCTTGTGATAAGATCCAGAACCTGCAAGCAGGTCCTGAATTAGTATTCTCGATCGCCTAGAAATGATCAAGCTGCAGCAAAGTCTCTAAGCACATTGCGTTCCCTGAAAACCATCAGTTGTTGCAATCATTCCAACAAACGTGAGAGCCTCCAAGCCTTTCGTTGCAGCGCTTTTCGACTTTGGCATGTTTCAAAAGTTGCACTGTTACTTTCCAGATACGAATTTTTGTAGATAGAATTTTCCAGAAATCTTACAATTATTGAAATTCAGAGAATTTTCTAGATTCACTTCTCTGTCTATAAATACGCCCGCAATTTTCATATAATCATCAACATTTCCAAATCAGTCAAAACAACACACAAAACAACTCTCAAATCAACAATATGGCAAGTGCTGAATATTTCTCATTCAATGCTGATATCCAGCAATTGATGGGTCTCATCATCAACACCTTCTATTCCAACAAGGAAATTTTCCTCAGAGAACTCATTTCCAACGCTTCCGATGCCTTGGACAAGATTAGATACATCTCCATCACTGACCCTGACAGATGCAGACTCGATCTTGAACCAAACTTCAGAATCAGAATTATCCCTGACAAGGTTAACAATACCCTTACCATTTACGATACTGGTATCGGTATGACCAAGCAAGAACTTATCAACAACTTGGGTACCATCGCCAAGTCCGGAACTAAAGCCTTCATGGAAGCCCTTCAATCAGGTGCTGATATCTCCATGATTGGTCAATTCGGTGTCGGTTTCTACTCCGCCTACCTCGTTGCTGATAAAGTTCAAGTTATCTCCCACTCCACCACTGATGGTCAATACATTTGGGAGTCAACTGCTGGTGGTACCTTCTCAGTCATTGAAGACACTACTGGTGAACCAATCCCAAGAGGAACAAAAATTGTCCTCCACTTGAAATCTGACAACCTCGAGTTCCTTGAGGAAAGAAGACTAAAGGATCTCATCAAGAAGCACTCTGAGTTCATTTCTTTCCCAATTGAACTCCAAGTCGAAAAGACCACTGAAAAGGAGGTTGAAGACGACGATGAGGAGCCAGAAAAAGAAAAGAAGGACGAGACTCAAAAGGATGAGGTTGACATCAAAGAAGAGAAGGAAGACAAGAAAGAAAAGAAGAAAAAGAAAGTCAAGGAAGTCACCACCGAATTCGAAGCCCTTAACAAGACCAAGCCTCTTTGGATGAGAAAACCAGAAGAAATCACCAAGGAAGAATACGCTTCTTTCTACAAATCAATCTCTAATGACTGGGAAGAACACCTTGCTGTTAAGCACTTCTCCGTTGAAGGTCAACTTGAATTCAAGTGTATCCTCTTCATTCCAAAGAGAGCTCCTTTCGATCTCTTCGAGACCAAGAAGAAGAAAAACAACATCAAGTTGTACGTCAGAAGAGTCTTCATTATGGACGACTGCGAAGAATTGATCCCTGAATGGCTCGGTTTCATCAAGGGTGTTGTCGACTCTGAAGATCTCCCACTCAACATTTCCAGAGAGTTCCTTCAACAAAACAAGATCTTGAAGGTCATCAAGAAGAACATCGTCAAGAAATGCCTTGAGCTCTTCTCTGAAGTTGCTGAGAACCAAGAAGACTACAAGAAGTTCTACGAACAATTCAGCAAGAACTTGAAGCTCGGTGTCCACGAAGATTCCACCAACAGAGCCAAGATTGCTGAATTGTTGAGATTCTACACCAGCAAATCTGGTGATGAAATGATCAGCCTTAAAGAGTACGTTAGCAGAATGAAACCAGAACAAAAGGACATCTACTTCATCACTGGTGAGTCTAAACAAGCCGTTGCCAACTCACCTTTCATTGAATCTCTTAAGAAGAGAGGCTACGAAGTTGTTTATATGATTGACCCTATTGATGAGTACGTCATTCAACAACTCAAGGAGTATGACAGCAAGAAATTGAAGAACTGCACCAAGGAAGGTCTTGACCTCGATCAAACCGAAGATGAAAAGAAGAAATTCGAAGAGCAAAAAGCTGCTTACGAAGGTCTCTGCAAATTGATCAAGGAAATCCTCGGTGACAAAGTCGAAAAAGTCCAAGTCGGACAAAGAATTTCCGATTCTCCTTGCGTGCTCGTTACCTCCGAATTCGGCTGGTCAGCTAACATGGAGAGAATCATGAAAGCCCAAGCCTTGAGAGACTCCTCGATGTCCTCATACATGGTCTCAAAGAAGACTATGGAAATCAACCCTAACCACCCAATCGTTGCTGAGCTCAAGAAGAAGGCTGACAAGGATAAATCTGACAAGACTGTCAAGGATCTTATCTGGTTGCTCTTCGACACAGCCTTGTTGACTTCCGGATTCTCACTCGATGAGCCAACAAACTTCGCTAACAGAATCCACAGAATGATCAAGCTCGGTTTGAGCATTGAAGACGACAAGATTGAGGAGGAAGAAATTCCTGACCTTGTGAAGGACGACAAGAAGGAAGGTGAAACCAACAAGATGGAAGAGGTTGATTAAGAATTGTATTCACAAAAAAAAATTGTATTGTTGAATTGAGTATAGCTAAAATCTTAGGAACAGATAATTTATTGTCTCGATATCTTTATTGTCATCCGCTTGCATCTGTTCTGTGCTCGTATAGAAATGATGAATTGCGATGATATATAAGGAAAAATTGAAAACAAAAAATTTCATTAGTTGAGTTATTGTGCGAAAAAAAGTCCAGAAATAATTACATAATCATGAGTAGAAAAGTAAGATGAAGTTGAAAAGACTTACGGAGATTCAACTAAGAGTTTTTTAGAATGCAGACGAAGAAACTTTTTTTTAAAGACAAGCTCTCTACTTGGAGAGCTTGCTAAAATTGCTCTTCTATTGCTCCTCTATTCTAAAACAACTCAGTTACATTAAAACAAGTATGACACATTGCCAAGATTTCTCACATATGGTTGCATGCTACTCTATCGTATTTTCCAATTGCAAATTTTTCTGTAATAATTACATCTTAGGGTCCAGCTTTTCTTAAATTCCATGAATGCAAAGAAGAAGGAAAAGATGAATCAAACCTTTTCACCGAAAAATTTGCTTTCATTCAACCAGAGGGCTTGATAGTAGAACTGAAGGGAAATCGGAGGTATTGTAATCATCGGAATTTTAGTTCTGAAAGTTGTTGAAAATCGAGATAATCACGTAACCAAATAGTCAAATCGGTATTCCTCGTTAAAACAGATAAAGTTCAGATGTGCATTCAAAAACAATGTCTCACCTCTAATTCAGCTCTCACAATAAGCAATTTAATGAATAAAAGGCGGAATGGAAAGCATAGAAAACCAACAACACCTAAAAGATGAGATACAGGGTTGCAGTATTTTATATCATCGTCTCAAAACCATTTTGATTATTTTCTTCCATTAATCTAATTCCTTTCCTTCGAAAGATAGCCAAGAAACATGCGAACCACCTCCAAATAAATTACAATATTATGTATTATCATAAATATATATGATTATTTGTAAATCTTTTAGACATAACTCACAATTAGCTGAGTTGGATCCTCAGATCTGACTTCATGAACAAAATGCTAATGCTGAAAGAAATGAACCGGCTCTTTCTGGCGAAAGGTTTAGTTTTCTATGAAAAATGAGTTTTATCGGGAAAACCATGAATATAAGAGGCAATAAAAATAAAACTTAGGAGTTGCGTCAGTTATTGAGGCCGTTTCTAAATTGGTTTTATTAATTTTAAGATTCTTCTTCCGATCTCTCAGAGGCTTTTCAGTATTTTGACACTTGTTTTGGAAGTTGTTTTCGAATCTGCATATCTCGATATGGGATTCGGCGCTTATTTAATAAAAGGTTTGGCGACGTACATTCTTCCTCGTTTTTTAATCATGACTCTAGCCCTAGGCTATTGCTTTTCAGAATGACTTATTCAGATTGCATTTCTGCCAGTATTAGTTGGATATTCGTCTGCTTCATTATGAATATTGCCTTTTCTGTTCCCTTCATAGGCTATTAAATTGATTCAAAAATAAAGGCTCATTATTTCGATATTTAAGTAGCTTCAATAAACACATTGATAAACCATTTAAGCTTTCTAATAATCGGGAAAAAATATTAGCCTAAAAGGAAAAGAAATGAACTTGAGAAAACAGGTAAATCTTATGGGTCTTTTCTCTCATCTAATATCACGCTTCCCTTTGCTGGTTTTTCTTACTTCAGATTGGCAAGAGTGCACAAAGTGATAGTAGCGATTCAGATGATAGCAGCGTCAGTTCGAACGATGAACCGAGAGATTTGATTATCTTGAATGTGGTTAGCGACATAACTGACAAAAAAGTCAGTCTTCAAGAACTTGCTGCTCTCATTCAAAAAACATCCTTCTCATTCGCGGAAGATATGGCTGAAGAGATGGTAAAACCGGATTATCTCTTAGATGGACTTGCAGAACAACTGGAGGCTCTAAGTGATGAAGATCTCAAGATGATAGCGAAAGAAATTTTTGCAATCAAGGTAAACAATTTTGCTAATTTGTGATCAAGTGATTTGTTGCCCAGAGAAAACATAAAAGAAACAAAAAAGCTCAAAAAAACAGCAAGCAAGTCAATGATGTTGATGACGATAACAAAAAAGTCGAGGATTCTGGTTTGAATGAACATGAAAATATCACAAATGGATTCCATGAAGATAATCAACAGGGAACATCCGATACGCTGAGTACTAAAGAATCTTCCTCTCCGGAAGACGTCAGAGCTAAATTAGAATTAGTTACAATAAATAATCAGTTGCAAATCGAGCAAATGCAACTGAGCATCTTTGATGATCCTGCTCAGTTCAAACCTCGTTTGGAATCTATTGTGAAGCTCTTGAAGTTGGGCCAAGAATATTACACGATTAAACACCTAAAAGTCTCGAAAGAACGGGAAATGGAAGAACAGAAGCAAAAAATAGCTGATAGGACTTATAAACTAACAGCTGATGTAGACAGGCTTAAGAGTATCATTCAAGACCAGATAGCAGCTCACAAGGCTCTCGAAGAGAGTAATTCACAGCTAAAATCTCAATTAGATTCGGTGCTGGCAGAAAATGGAGAGCTACAAATTGTAAAAACGCGACTTGAAACGGAGAATGGAGAAATGAAAGCAACGAATGAGTATCTTCTGGAGGAGAAAATGAAGATAAAGGAAGAGATGGCCAAATTAAAAGAAGCCTTCGAAACAGCGGAGAAAGAATGGTTTATCACAGCTCAGCAATACGATGAAGCTCTGAAGACACTTACCTCTGAGAAGGATACAGTTGAAAATGAGCGCAATGATACCAAAAATAAATTAGAATCTCGGATCAAAGAGCTCGAAATTGAAATCTCGACCTTGACCCAAGAAACTCAGCGACTTCAAGGTGAAAATGAAAATTATTCGAAGGAACTACAGAGTATGAACGAGGCCTTAGAATTAGAGAAAAAAGCGTCTGTTGAGAAGAAAACCAAGCTCTTCCAAAAATTGCAGGAATCCTATGATCGAGTAGTTACAGAGAAGCATGAGAAGGAAGAGAAACTCAACGAGTTGAGACAAACCATTGAGCAACTAACTGTAGAAAAACAGGCCATTTTGGACGAAAAGAACGCGAAAATCAACGAGGATGAAGAGAAGATCAAAGAACTGACAGCGGAAAATGCTCAGAAACATGCGATTATTGAGGAAAAAAATGGAAAAGTCCACGAGCTTGAAGGACAGATTGAGCGTTTATCTTCAAAGAATTCTGAGAATCAGAGAACTATAGAAGAAAAGGATGCCAAGTTCCATGATCTCGAAGAAAAGATTAAAGTGTTGTCCTCTGAAGGCTCCGAAACGCAAAGCCTTCTCGAAGAAAAGAATGGCAAAATTCACGAGCTTGAAGATAAGATTAAAGAGTTGGCGTCTGAAAACTCCGGGAAGCAGACGATTATAGAGGAAAAGGACGGTAAGGTCCAAGAACTTGAGGTGAAAATCCAGCAGTTATCGTCTGAGACATCCGAGAAACAGACCCTTTTAGAGCAGAAGGATAGCAAAATCCATGAACTTGAAGGAAAGATCGAATCTTTAATATCTGAGAGTTCTGAAAACCTCAGAGCTTCAGAAGAAAAGGGCAACAAAATTCATGAACTTGAAGAAAAGATTAAAGTATTATCTTCAGAAGGTTCCGAGACCCAAACTATTCTCGAAGAAAAGAACGCTAAAATAAACGACCTTGAAAACAAGATTAAAGAGTTGTCGTCTGAAAACTCCGAGAAGAAGACAGTTATAGAGGAAAAGGAGAGCAAAGTCCATGAGCTCGAGAGACAGATAGAATTATTGTCGTCTGAAAATTCAGAAAAAAAAACTCTTTTAGAACAGAAGGATAGCAAAATCCATGAGCTCGAAGGAAAGATCGAATCCTTAACGTCTGCGGCGTCTGAAAGCCATAAAGCTTTGGAAGAAAAGCTAGGAAAGATCCATGAGCTTGAGGAGAATATAAAATTGCTATCATCAGAGGGTTCTGAGACTCAGTCTATTTTGAATGAAAAGAACGCTAAAATCCACGAGCTTGAAGATAAGATTAAAGACTTGACATCCGAAAATTCTGAAAAGCAAGCTAAATTAGAAGAGAAAGAGAATAAACTTCATGAACTTGAGGGGAAAATCGAATCTTTATCTACTGAGGCATCTGAGAGCCACCAAGCTCTGGAAGTTAAGCAAGGCAGGATCAATGAGCTTGAGGAGAATATAAAATTGCTATCATCAGAGGGTTCTGAGACTCAGTCCATTTTGAATGAAAAGAACACTAAAATCCACGAGCTTGAAGCCAAAATCCACGAGTTGTCATCTGAAAATTCTGAGAAGCAAGCTGAATTAGAGGGGAAAGAAACTCAGATTCACCAACTCCAAGAGCAAATCAAAATAATTTCCTCAGATGCTTCTGATAAGCACACTATTCTCAACGAAAAGAACGCTCAAATCAATGAACTCGAAGAAAAACTCAAATTACTACAAGCAGAGCATCAAAAAAGCCAAGAGGAATGCGAGACATTGACCAAAGAATTAAACAATACAACTAATCAACTCAAGAGTGAGAAGGAAGCGACTATAGAGGAATATCAGCATAAACTGCGAGATTCAGAAGCCAGAATAAGTCAGCTCAGCTCTGAGCATGAAAATCTGATGGAACAACTCCGAGTTCAAAGTTCTTCCCAAGACAACCAACATCATGTGATCGAAGAGAAGACAAAGAAAGTGGAACAATTAACTTTAGAATTCAATTCACTTCGAGAGAAATATGAGCATCAAGAGAAAGAAATACATCATTTAAGAGAACAGCTGAATAAAGAGAAAGAACAAATGGATCCACACGCTCAGAACAGCCGACAGCTGATAGAAAGACTCAAAAATGAAGTAAACGAACTCCGTAAGGAAAACGCGAATTTAACGTCAAACCAAGAATCGCTGCTAGATCTTTATGAGAGATTGAAAACTCAACATCAAGCACTCATAGTGGAAAGAGATAAATTGGAGGTGATGGTTACAAAATCCACAACCCAGAAAAAGACCTTCTTCTGCATTTAGAAGATTCTATCTCGAATAAGAATGAAAGTATTATTGCTTTTTCCCTCCTGGATACTGAGGACAGCAGTATTCTCAATAGTCAACAATGACGAATTTTAATTTAGCCTGAGAGCCAGAATTATTATGTTTTGATTTGAATGTCTTTGAGTAAGCTTTTTAAACGAATAGAAATTAGATACAACTCACCTAAGATTCTAAAATCAACTAAAACAAGACGGAATATTTATTAACAAGTTTACTTTTCTCTAAAAACTTTGAAATCGTAAATTCGAAACAAAACAGGATCATATCATATAACTTATAGCTTGTTCCAGTTCAGAAGATAACTCAGTACAATATAGCTCCGCGGAAACATTTGGGATAACAAGATGAGAAATAACAAGATTTACTTTTCCTCTGTTTTCGAAAAAAAAAAAATATTCAAAATAGCGTCGTGAGTCAATTAACACTAATAATCAAATCAGGTCCTTTTCTATTTTCAAATGAACCCTCAGCGGTTGTGCTCACCTTAAAAATTTGGGTGAAAGGCTGAATTATTAATTCAAAACCTCGTGAAATTTCCTCAAGAATAGTGTATGTAGATAATCATGAGCATTGGATAATTAAATCTTATTAAATACAGCCTTAGTCAGCCTTAATCAACTTAAATGGAGACTCTCGAAGATAAAGTTGCAAAATTGCAAGCATCTTCCCTCTACCAGCAAGAGAGATTTACCTTTCAAGAGTTTGAGGAAAGTAAAGAAAGGAGCTTGCATCATTGCTTTTAATGGTTTTGAATAGTCATTAAAGCCTATTTAGATTCGGATCTTGACTCTGAAAAGCAAATTGGGCTCTTTGAATACTTTGATCCTAACAAGGTAATAAACATCATCGCAAGATCGTCATACTCTTTAAGACTGGCTTCATCGGCAAAGAGCACATTGATGCGCTAATTGAGATGCTTATGAACAATGAAGAAGCGGAAGGCGAACAAAATGAGGAGGATGAAAATGCTCTAATGCCAAGTCCAGACGATATTATCGACAGCGAAGAAATTGACGCCAGAGGAGCTAGAGGATCAATCTTTTTTGATATTCAGAAAAAATGCTTGACATATTCTCCTCTAAATAAAGCCGCTAACTCAATTCAATCCAATAAACCTCAATCTCCAAACAAAAAGATCAGTAGCAAATACCTTGAGTCCTTAACTCCAGATAAACTCTCGGAACTCAAGTATATTTTTCAGATATGCGATCCACAAAATATTGGAGAGTTCTCATTCTCATCGGTTGAAAAATGTAACAGTGCCTTGATTGCACAATATAACATTTGAGAAGTGTTGGATGATATGGCAACGACGATAGGGTCGCGAGAAGAAATACTGAGCATTTTTAGCGCCGTAAAAGACGATCAAACAAATAAAATATCGATGCAGCTTTTCGGGAAGCTCTTAGGAGAGTTTGAGAGAGTAAGTACCTTCGTGCAGCGCTTGATGAAGGAAATTTATTCGAAATAACATTAGCGCTTGTTTGAGCACTTTACTAAAGAGAATCCGATGTCTCAAGATGCTGATCCTCGCTATAGTATACGAGACAGCTTGGCTGAAGTTAGATTTAATCCTGACAGCGATGGAGAAGAAGAAGACGAGGACGATGCTAGAAGCTCGTAATACTATAAACCGCAGCGCTCATTAAATCGCTTTTTTGGTTACCTATCTTGAAGGAATTACTACCATTATTCACATCACTCGGATCAAGGAATTTTTTTGCAAATGACCAGAAAAATCGAAGAAGCAATTGAACTCAGAAGTGATTATTGCTTCATTTCAGTGTGCCTCAATCTTTATAATTTCTTCTTTAGGCAAAGATAAAGAATTAAAGAAGCTTCTTTGTGAAATACATGAACTCAACCAGAATTTGGAACATAAGGTTCTAACTCGTATCAACCAAGACTAAAAAGATTTGGAAATAGGTTATAATGAATGAGGAAAATCTTCATAAAGCTTCAAATAAAATTCAAGAGCTCATAATGCGAGAAGAGATGCTTAACTCAAGGATAAATTCTCTTGAGCTTGATCTCCAAAAAGCATACGATCGTCACGATCTTCTTGATGAGACCAATGAGGATTATTGTAAATTTTTTTATTTTGTAGGACAAAGTATCTGACAAATTGGATTGGCAAATAATTTAGACCGACAGATGTCAGAGAAAGACAGGAGGATTGCGAGTTTAGAAAAGGAATTACGACAGATCCAAGACAATAGAAGCCAGATTGTGAGTCTTGAAAGTAGATGCAAAAGTTTAGAAAACGTAAATTCTCTCATTTCCAGGCAATGAGTCATTCATTGTATAACAACTTGTAGACAATAGAAACATTAAGGAAGCAACTCCAGATATCTGAACTGGAAAAGAAGAATCTAAAAGATAATTATGACCAACTGAGCGAACTACTGAAGCAGACGGAACTGGTAGAGGATACTAATCAAATAAATTGTTATATAGCTTTTTTTAATTTGGATCTAGTATATTAATCAAGGAGAAGAACCAAGCGAGGTCGAAGAATCGAAGGCCACAAAAGTTGTAAAGACCGAGTTGCAAAAGGTCAAATTAGACGTTGAAGTAAAAACCAAAGAAGTTGATACGAAGAATAATTACATTCAAGTAAACCACTAAAAAGATTACCAATTATACAATATAAATAATAGGAGCTGCAAGGTTCTATAGAAGATCTGAAAAATAAACTCGCGCTGGCTGAGGAGTTGTCAGCTGATTTGAGATTCACTGAAGACGATTTGAAAATGAAAGTGTCGAGGCTTGAAGAAGTAACCCATTAAGAGATTTTATCATTAGAGAGCTTACCTTCATTATTCAGGAATGCGAGAATATCCGGAAAGAGAATACTCAGCTGAGAATGAATTTAAGTACGCGCAAAGGACCCAATGCAGAGAATCTCTCAAGGGAACTCAATGGATTCGGAATTATAATGAATGAGAGAGCGTCGCTACTCAACAAGTATGGAGCACAGAAAAGCCTGAATCAAGTAGTCGAAGAAGAAGGAGAAGAAGGTAAATGACAGATTGCTAATATTGATTGATTACTTGTGATTTTTTATTTTTGTTTTTTAGAAACAAAAGAAGCTGCTCAAGAGGAAAAAAGAATTCCTAGTGAACCTGTTGTCGATAATAACACTGTTGAAGAGCCAGCTGCAGACAAAAAAATACCCTCTGAATCAGCGATTGACAAAGAAATAACTGTTGATCCAGTCGTTGATAAAGAAACGGAGTCAACCGTTGACCAAAACCCGCAGACTGTGAGTTCAAATTCATGGGTGTTGTAGAGATAATCTTGTGGTTAGGAGCACCTTGAGACACCAAAAGAAAATTCGGATAGCCAAATCCAGAAGGAGTCGTCCAAAGAAGCCGCGGATCATACGAGTGAGAATCCTAAGACTGCAGAAGAAAAGCTAGCGATAGAGTCAACACCTTTGCAGAGCAAAGAGGAAAAGACACCAGAAGTTAAGGTCGAACCAGAGAAGAAAATTGAGACTATTCCTGCTCCTGTGAAAGCTTTACTTGTCAAAGAGCCTGCTAGAAACAGGTTGAATTCTCAGGCTGGACAGCATCCTTTAAAGAAGCTTCAAACTTTCCAATATCAAGAAGGGTAAAAGTTAGCTCTCTCTTACATGTTAACAAATTCTAGCATGTTCGCTCGGGATTATCTGAATCTTGCAAAAAATCCAACGATTATCAAAATGCTACAATCTTTCAAAGAAGAGACAGATAATCTTGTTTGCTTCAGCGATCAGATGATAAGAATCAATCACAGAGAGAATAAAGAAAAAAGAGTTATATTGGTGACTCGTAATGATTTATCATTGATCGCAATTATTAACCAGTTTTAATAAGGCTCGGCGATTTATAACCTTCATCCCAGAAAGAATTTCAAAGTTATTCGAAGGATCGACATTACGAAGTTGCATAAGTTAACTGTCCCGGAAAGCAGCGCTCTCTTGCTCGCTCTGCATGTTACTGGAGAGTAGCCATCTTATCTCTTTTTGAATTTTTAATCGTTTTCATGCGAAGGTATGATTATTTGCTTGAAGTTTTCAGAAGACCGAACCTTATCTTGTTCCTAATTGAAATATTCACCTTAAAAGGGTTACCTCTATTCAAGATCTCATACACCTCAGCTGGGTAAGAATTGAGTCTTCTTTTCGATTAGATTTCAAACGTTTTTTCCTTAATAGGCTCGCCATTATGAACAGAAATGCTAATACCCTCAAGAAAATTGAAGATTATGGGAAAAACAGTCTTCAACCTGAGCTTCAAACAACTTATCAAAATGCCAAAAAGGTTTATTTTACTTACTTTTATCCAAGCTTCAAAACTCAATTGGTAAACAGATAGGATTTTTGAACATGAATACAAGAGCCCTATTCTCACCTTGGAAACAGTTCTTCTTCGTTCTCACTGATCTCGGACTGATCTATTTTGACAAGCCTGGCGTATTAACAAATAATCATTGCTTAAAACCGTAATTGTTTTCTCTATCAGAAAAAGAAGCCTACAGATTTCATTCCTATATTGGGAGGAAGGATAATCGAAAATTATACAGTAAACTCTCGAACCCTAAAACGAATTAATTTTGTATTGTTAGTCTCTAGATAAAGATAGAGTTTACTGCTTCAAGATCATATTCCCGAATAGCGATACTGAAGTTATACTTTCTGCGATATCTCAAACTGAAAAAAGTGAATGGATTGATGTCCTCAAAGAAATTCAGGTAGCTTCTTAAAACCTTTCTTTTCTTTAGCATTTGGATAGAAGGCTGTAAACATGCGAAAGCATTCATTAGGAGAGCAAATTCAAACTGAACAAAAGAAATTACCCACAAAAATTTAGAATGAGTGACCCAGAACTACTACTGTGTTCACCCATGCTTTGATCAATCTAAATTGAGTATAGTAAAACTAATACTTATTAGTCGAAATTTCATAATGAAATGGATACACAACTTTTATTGAATAGGCTAGACGATTTTATTGGATTGCAATGAGTGCTCGTCTCAATAGATAGTGCTGTTGTCTTCTCTCTCTTTTTTTTTGTGGGCGTGGAGCATTTCTAATTGATTCTTTGCCTTTTCAAAAAAACCTGAAATTATTGTGCTGCTGAAAAATTGAAATATTATTCCTAAATCCACCTTGATTTTGTTTGTTTACTGATGCTTTTTAGCAGCATAAATAAATTTCTAAAGGCAACTGCAGCATATACTTGCAGAATTGAAAAAATAGATATTAATTTTTGATTTTGATCATCTAGAGTTCTTCACGAACGATTGTTTCAAAAACAATTTGGGGTTTTGGGGTTTTGGGGTTTTGGGGTTTTGGGGTTTTGGGGTTTTGGGGTTTTGGGG
>ENA-UOTZ01000232-UOTZ01000232.1-compost-metagenome-genome-assembly--contig:-NODE-232-length-46755-cov-7.399310_pt1 | contig 46755 bp, 23 predicted proteins | sample MGYA00238144_ERZ746983 | MGnify/ENA primary metagenome ERZ746983 (study PRJEB28759, sample SAMN06268863) | compost metagenome | isolation source: single cell | place: USA: California, Emeryville, Joint...
ATGCGGAGCCGATAACTTCAGTGACTTTTCATCCAAACTCAGTCTATGTTGCTTCCGCTAGTATGGATAAAAAGATAAAGATTTACGATATGAGAATAAAGAAGTTGATCCAGCATTATGATGCTCATTCTCATGCCGTTAACAGCATTTCGTTCCATCCGTCTGGAGATTTTCTTGTTTCAGCATCAGACGATTCAAAGCTGAAAGTTTGGGACCTTCGGTATAAAAAACTTGGATTTACTCTATTTGGGCACACAGGAGCTGCGACTTGCGTAAAATTTTCCCCTCAAGGAGACTACATTGCCAGTGGAGGAGACGATACTGTTGTTTTGGTTTGGAAATCAAACTTTAGCGAATCACCCCAAGAGATTATCCCAGAGCTCCCGTCGCCAAGTCAAGCCTTGCAAACTCCAAAACCAAAGCCCACACTCACAGAACAAAAACGAGCAGCTTCGGTTGCAAAAGCAAATAAATTACTTATTACCTCGCCGAGAATGGGTCTTGAAAGCATGAGTTTCACGAAAGGATCTCCAAATTTTTCCCGCCGCAGTTCCCCATCTCATACTCATACTGTTCACGTCAGGAAATTCTTACAAGATGTGAAAGACACTTCTGGGATAAAATACTCAGAAAAAGAACCGCATTTATTTGAAAGTCAATGCGAACCTCCGTTCGAAGAAAATTTCACATCGCACGTGCTTGCTCATGAAGAAGTAGCTTATTTTCTTTTGAGTCAGCTATGCAATATTAATTTCGTGAAATTTCGTAAATAGAGAAAAGAAGAACAACCGAAGAAGGAAGAGTCTAAGAAAGAAGAGCCCTGGCAAGATGAAGTTTCGAAAGTACTTGGGGCTCTTAACTTGCACTTAGCTACTGTCTCAAAGTAAGCACAACACATTTTCATTTGTTTTGATTCACTTCAAAATTTTCAGGACGCTCATCAATCTACAAACAAGAATGGAAAATAATGAAAATCAAATAGTATCTCTTGTGGACATGATCAAAGGGAACAAGCAATAATCACTACTAAAATACGAAGAAAGATCGTTACTGGTAGTATAAATTCAATTGTATCCATATTATAACAAAATAAGATATGAATACCACAAAAGCTCAGCTAGAGATACAAATAGCTTTTCTAACAAAATTAAAGAAAGAGAATTACCGACAGCTTGTTTTTTTTTTTGAAAGATGTTACGATTTTAGGATAAGATAACTAAAGTTGGAGTCCAAACCTTTCCTCGAAGTAGGTTTATTTTTGGAAAAGAGATTAATGCAGAATTTAAGAAAAATGGCACATCCACAGTATTGATAAGCCAATTACCTCTCACTTCGGTGTCGTTTTCCATGAAGAGAGAGAGATTATGTTAATATTTTGCGGAAATAAATTGTAGCATATATTATTATGAAAAACCGAGTATGACTCTTGAATATAATGAAAATAGCAATCGTTGTCAACCTAGTGAAATACACTATGGAGAAAAACTATAGTAGGTCTATTCTTTTGGTATTATGTAGATAAACGAGCATTTTCTTGTATCAAAATGTCAAATCAATAATGAAAGTCGAAAGGGATATTTGCTCATTGATATATATATATCAATATCCATTATTTGTTAATTCTCTGAGTCATTACATCTTCAACATTGGCAGATCTTTTCAAGGTCATAATCTCAGAGTGATCCAGTAAAATGTTGTCTCTTGCTGAAATAGATAAGGAACCTTCATCAAACATTGTCTTCGAGACGTCTTCATGAAAAGAATTATTAACTGTGGCGTCTCGGAACTTGTGCTTTTGCGGTCTTGATTCTGCCTCTAGAGTATCTGGTTTCAATTGAATCATTTCTTGCACCGGAGGTACTTTTTTCTTTGGTGGTCTTTTCCAGATATCTTTCCCAATAGAGTATTCGAGGAACACTTTTAATTTGTTAAGAAGCGGGGTACCAATTCTCTTGAGAATATAGCACATTTCCATGATTTGATAAACTAAGCTCAGAACTAACACAGTCGTAACCAAGACAATTATCCCCCAGCCAATATTCAGTTTGGTCTGTTGGTCTAATTTCACACCCAGATACTCATAAATCGAATGTACGAGGAATAGTGATGGGATAATGGCATTCAAGCCCTCACAGGCTTTGATGATCGCGTCTTTGGGCTTTCGATCGAAGAATCTCCATTTAAGGATTCCCACAAGGAAAATGACATTGGTACCAAGAGCTGTGGAACATTGAATGAGAGGATAGTTCGAGAGAGTAGAGACAAACGATACTAACACCAGACTTCTGAGACATGAAGCAAGAGCCCAATATTGGCTTTTAGATTTTGGATCAGGATCTTTTGTGAAGTCTTCTTGATTTGTGAGGATTTTAGTCTTTTTGCAGAGGTTGGGATGGCAAGTGTTGACGTTTTTGATTCTAGTGTAGAGGTAAAGAGCGATAGTTAGACTTGCTGCTGCGATAGTTGCGAGCAGACAAATTGAGGTCGAGAAAATATCGTACCAAGCGATAGGTTTGTCCAAGAAATGGAGTTGGAGACATAAAGACAGGATCATCTGTACGAATGATGAAAGAAACACCGTGAGGATGAGATTCCATTGAATAAAAGTTCTTACTGCATTGAACATATTGAGATATTTCTCTCTGACTCCAGCATTTGCTAGCAATACAGCAGCAATTGCAAAAATTGGGACACTTACAACAAGTGTGAGTAATAAGGACAACTTGCCTCCAAAGTTCTTGAGGAAGAGATAGCTGATCCGAAACAGGTGGAATTTGTTATTTCCTTCTATTCTTGAGTCCGAATTCCAGTATTTCGAATCAGAGGAGGAGAAATAGTTTGGAAAATCATTGCCTCCATTAAAAGAGAAAAACATCTGGAAGAAGAGAAGAGCGTTTGAGCTATAATCTACATTGAGGAACTGGTATAAACCAAGAATTCCGCTGTATGTGAAGACTATTGGGGCACTCATAGTGGAAGCTCCTGAAAGAATAACATTAGCTAGAGAGAGCCCGTATGCAGAATATCCTACACCTTGGACAAGCATAGAAAATGATTGGGTTTGATTTTTGCCATCGAACTCTCCCAGCAAACAATCATAATCATAGATATCTGAATAGTAACAGTCTTGAGAGCTTGGACTTGTACAATATTGACAACCTGGATAGCAGGTTCCACACTGTTTGGTTGTAGAGTTGTAGAAATATCCACTTCCACAAGGACAGATGCTTCCACAGGTACCATTCTGTTCAAAGTAAAATAGGTCATCCACACAACTTGTGCACTGAGTGTACATTGGTCCTGCACACGTGAGACAACCGAAATAATTCGAGTCAGTTTGATAGCACTCTTGGCAGGATTGTGAATTTGTATCATAATAGGTGCCACTAGGACAGCTGCTGAGACAAGTACTATTTTGAGGATAATAGTAGGTTTGCGAAGGACAGGTTAAGCAGTTCGTTGGTTTCCAGCCATTACATGTAGCACAAGATTTCTCAATAACATCGTCTGAAGGTGCTTGATAACAGTTTCCGCACCAGTTGATATCTGTTCTTGCATATGTTCCTGCTGGACAGCTGCTTAGACAACTCGATGTAGAAGGGAGTAAGTACTCACCAGAACTGCAACTCAGGCAGTTGGTTGCGAGGGCACCTGAGCAAGTTTGACAGGATCTGGGAGAAGAGGTAGATGAGGCAGCCTGGAAGCACTGCTTGCACTGCTGAGTGGGAGTATCAGCATAATATCCTGCAGGACAAGGCTTGATACAGGTATTGGTGAGTGGATCCAAATAGAAACTGCTCAAGCAAGTGATACATTGATTGCTGCTTGGTCCTGTGCAGGTTGCGCACGTATTTGGAACACTTGAAGAGGTACTGCTCTGGAAGCAGATCTTACAAGATATCGTGACTGAATCTGGATAATATCCTCCTGGACACCCTCCCAGGCAGGTGTTGTTAGTATAGAGGTAGTTCCCACTCTTACAGCTTGTACAGTTGGTACTACTTCCTCCCGAACAAGTCTTGCAAGTTTTCATTATCGCTGAAGATGATGCTGTGCTGAAGCAAGGCTTACACGTCTTTGATCCTGAATCTCCCCAATAACTATCTGGGCAAGTCTCCACACAGGTACCAGTGGTAGAATCCCAGAAATATGGGGTATTACAGGACAGACAGTTGTTGGAATTGCCAGCATTACAGGTAGCACAGGTGAATACTGTCGGAAAGGCTGGATCGTATTGATAACAGATCTTGCAGGTGAGAGTAGGTAGATAACCCCACCATCCATCTGGACAATTATACAAGCAAGTTTGGTCTTCTTGATAGAGGAATGTGCCTGGCAAGCAAGCAGTGCAGTCTGTAGAAGTAGTTCCAGTACATGTGTAACAGGATTGATTTGTGGACGATGAATCAGGAGCCTGGTAACATTTCTGACAAGTATTCGTGGTAGGATTAGCATACCACCCTATTGGACATGCATCCACACATTTGCCTACTGGTGTTGAATCCAGGTACTGATAGCTACCGCAACTAAGACACTCATTTGAGTTCGGTCCACTGCAGGTGAGGCAAGTGCCATCAGGTGAAGAAGGAGGATTATTTTGATAGCATTGCACGCATAAGTTATTTGGATTGGAGAGCCCATTGGCATAGTAGCCAGGAGGGCAAGTTGAGAGACACGTTTTATCTACACTGAAATAGTATGTCCCTGTTTGACAAGTGAGACAGCTGGTGGCGCTGGGTCCGAAACATGTTGCACATGCCTTTCGAACTGGATCGCCACTTGGATTGCTGTAGCATGGCTGGCATTTCCACGTGGTAGTATCTCCCCAGTAGCCAGCAGGACATGAAGCCAAGCACTGTCCATGAGTATTTGGGTAGAGATAAGAATTTGCAGTGCAGGAGAGACAATGGCTTGACCCTGTGTTATCGCAACTGCGGCAACTGAAGGGACTCGTGCTGCTAGTACTTGTATAGCAAGGTTTGCAAGCATTTGTGGATGTATCTCCCCAGTATCCGATAGGACAGGAATCAAGACATTTCCCAGAATAGAGGAATCTTGGAGAATCACAAGAGGCACACTCATAATTTGCTGGGCCAATACAAGTTTTACAAGTGTATGGGGTTGACGCACTGTTATGGCAGAGCTTACAGGTATTTGTTGAAGTATCTCCCCAGTATCCTGCAGGACAAGGATTGATACACTGGCTACCATAAAGGAAAGTTCCTGTATAACATGTGAGGCAATGGCTATTTGTTCCTCCATTACAGGTTTTGCATGTGTAAGGGCTCACACCACTGCTGTAGCAAGGAAGGCAGAGTCGAGGGGGGCCTATGCTTCCCCAGAAACCGTCCGGGCATGGAGCTCTACAATCGCCTCCGTTATATGGATAAAGGAAAGCAGGGTAACTACAGGATTTACAGTCGGTGTATGTTCCTGCTATGCATGTTGTACAGGCATAGTAAGTAGTATTTCCTGATACCGTTGTTTGGTTCCAACAAGGCATGCACTTGTTCGTTGAATTATTCCCCCAGAAACCATCAGGACATGGATTCAAACATTGACCTCCAGTATTTGGATGTAAGTATTTTCCTGGATTGCAAGAGCTACAGTGGCTGTCTGCTCCTCCCCAACATGTCGCACAAGAATAGTAAGGTCCTACGGTGCTACTATGGCACGGCTCACAAGTTCGTGTAGAGCTATCTCCCCAGAAGCCGACCGGACAAGTCTTGACACATTCACCTCCAGTCCTGGGATGAAGGTAGGCGGGAGAACCACAGGACTTGCAATCAGCTCTGTTTCCTGCCGTGCAAGTCTTACAAGAGTAGTAATCGGGTCCACTTCCTTGCCAGCATTGTTTGCACTGCCATGTAGGACTTCCCACTTTATAATAGCCATCATTGCATGAAGCTGTGCACGATCCTGTGGGAGGTAAATTCAAGTAACTGTTGACGCATTTATTGCATTTCGTGCTGCCATCCGCATCACAATCAACACAGGTGTTGTGACAACCTAGAAAGGAATCAAAATATATTAGGATTCGCAACAGTAAGAAAAGATTACCTGTGCAAACATTTCCTGAAGGATTATTCCAATAATAATTTCCACAGTCGGTGACGCATGTTGTACCGTTTAAGTACCAACCATTTTTGCAAGAGTAGCACTCTGAAATTGAATTTCCGTAGCAGGTTGCGCAGGCCGGAGTACAAATAACATCAACTCGAATTATTATATCCCGAAATCCAAAAGACTCATCGTACGAATCTTGATTGAGGGTGCTGGTAAAATACAGTGTTATGTTTGTTGAGTTATGAGTGAAATTCCCTGTGGTTGCAGAGGTCCAATAATCAGCATAACTACTTGCCCCGCAGTAGTTATAGACATAAATCGAACCTTTTTCATAAAATTTCTGATATCGCTGTGTCTCATCAACCTTGAGAATATATGAATCGTAGTTGCCACCACCATCTCCAGTTGAACCATCCCAAGAATCAACAAAATAAGCGGTCCATTTTATTTCCACCTTGTTGTGGCCAGGCAAGCCAGTATATGTTTTCTTTGCCCATGCATTTTTGCCAAAGCAACCGTATCCACCTACGATATAGTTGTAGTAACAATATGAGGTGCACACATAGCCAAGAGAAGTCGACCAACCTGTGGTTGTAGGTGAATATTCATCCAAGTCATATATGTATAATTGTGCTAAAATTTGTGAGTTTGTTTATACGATCAAGTATTTACCATTGCAGCAAAGAGACAAGATAAAGAGCGTTCCAATTAGCAGTGGAGCTCCTAAATTTCGCATTTCGATTCACAAGACAAAAATAATTCTCAAAATTAAAGTAATAATTTATAAGAATTAATTCTCTTTCGAAAGTTATAATCTGCAAATCAAATAACGTACTTCAAGTCCGATTGAGTTTGATAGGTTGAGTCACATTAGAGTGCCTCAAAACCAGCCGTAAGCAAAATTTTAAGTTTCGTTCATTGCTTGTTGTTTTAAAGAAGATCAGTATGTTAAGTTCGGATAGAGCTAATAATCTTCATTTAAATTATAGAGCCAACTTTGATGCATTATTAGCGATATTTATTCTCAGCAGCAGTTTGAAACTTACTTTCAAGATTTTCTCCCAAGAATGCAAGGGTATCAATGCCTCCATTAAATCAGGGAAAAAAACGGTATTATGTAGAAACTATCGTATTTCCCTTAAAAGTTCGAATATCGGCGAGAGACATCTTTAACTCGCCCTCAATGTAATTAACAAATTTACTCAAACGGATTTTTGAGAGAAACCAAATTGCTAACCGACTTGGTTATCAAACATCTTCAAAATACTACAAATTAAAATAATTAATCGAGGGTGTTAAACTAAGTTTTCACTCAATTAAAATTTATTTTACGGATTGATACAGTTGGAATTTGAATGCACCCTCTCAGGCTTTAGTATTCACCTAAAATATGTATGTATTCTAACTCGCTAAAAGGCTTGAATTTGCCTGAAAGACTCTTCTTTTCGATTTCAATTAATGGGTATCAGTACTTTATTAAAAGTTTTCTTGGCACGAGTTTGAGACTGTACCAACAAGCAAATTCTCTAACCTGTGGAATTGCGGCTCTCAAAACAAAATATCCATGTTTCTCTTTCACAACGTTCTGAAAATTATTGAAATTAATTATTATATGAAAAAAAAAACAAAACAATGAGACTCAAGACTACCAACCCTCTTAATTGCGATTAATTCCTAATTAAGATTTTTATTAGGACAATTATGAGGGCAGTGTCCTCATGCGATTGGGTGGTTTTCTAAAAGGTTAATTCCTTCCTTGCTTGTAATAGCAATGAAGGAGATATTCAGGGTTCATGGCTTTCTTAAGAGCTCATTTTGGTGTATAATGTGAGAATTTGAAAGCAAGTAGTTAATACACCTTTGAAGTGAAAATCCGACTCGTGTACTGAAGATTGTAAATTATGTAATAGCTCAGAATGTCCAAACTACGCCATCTTAACTTTCCTATCCTACTTCAGCGATTTTACGAACTTTTTAAGATGAAATCTATAAAATCTCTGAGTAGTTTTTGACAAGTATTTAATAAAGTGCATCCCCTTTAAAATCATGGTACATCGGACAGGAACTCTATAGAACAAAAGGAGAAAATGGAATTTTAAAGTATTTTAGATGGCGGTTGTTGTGCCCACATATTTTGAATGCAGTTGGCTACTCGTTATAATGTTGGGAAAAAAGGGCATTTACTTAAAAGAGGCAACGTTCTTTTTTGTTATGAGGTCCTTTGTTAAAACATTCTGGTAGACATTTCCAAAAGAACGTAGTTGTTCTGCTGTTTAAAATTTCTGGTGGAATTTTAGTCAGATAAAGAATTCTATTCGTAATCATCAAAAACTTCTTCCCAAATTGCAAATCATTTTGGGATTCTGGGGCGAGTTCTCGACCACTTCTGCGTTGTTATATGCTTATTTCGAGATACAATTTTTCAATATGTCAGATATAAACATAGCGAGCGTTATCTTGAACATCCATGAAAGAACTCATTTTTGCTGTTAAACTTCGCAGCTGAGTCAATCAAAAAAAATTGAATGTGAAAGGCACTATTCTGTCCGTATTCACAAGTTTTGGATTGAAATTAAAAGGATCAAATATTGGCGCTATTTGGTCAGAAGTAATGGGAAACAACTGCGTTTATAAAACAAGACATTCGAATTCCGATTTCCATGCTCAGGTCTCCATGTTTTAAGACCATTTCTAAACTATGGTCAACCAGCAAACACGCACAAATATAGTGAGTTGAAAATATCTAACTATCATAATTGTGTATGAAAGCAGATAGAATGAAAACCTACAATCTTTGAGCTCAATCAAGTCTTGTAAAAGCCACACAAATATTCCTTAAATGATTTGCTGGCAAATGAATTCTGACATCTCATAATAGAAATATTCAAGCAAGTTGATGATATGCAACCGGCTGATGATTAGAGTCTCCATTTCTTGTTTTCAACATTTGAATTGATTTACAGTTTTTGCTGGTATCTCAAACAAAAATCCAATTCTTTCAGAATAACTCAGATATGCAGAATTTATTAACTCAGGTTGTAAAGATAAAAATATTCATGACTTATTAAGTCAGAAAATCAAAAATGCTGAACCTCTTTGGATCTAAACCCAAAAAATCTACTGAGCTTCCGGCTGCTTCTCCCAGAGTCACTAAGAAGGAAGTTCCAAAACTCATGTTAAATCAAACAATGGGAAGAATTACCAACGTCACTCCAACTCGTCAAGCAAATACCCAAAGAGATAGCCAACGGGAGAAATCGCCCCCTGAACAGAGACTCATTACGATTTTGAGGAATGATCTGTCTCGTAGAGACCTTGAAATTCAAAAACTGAAAACTGATATCAAGCAAAAAGATAGCATCATTAGCAATCTGCAAAAAACTAACAACGAGCTGATAAGCCGGGAACAAAAGCACCTAAATGAGATAGCTCACCTAAAAAATGAGTTAGAAAAACTGAAAGCGAAGCAATCGCCAACGAAAACAGAGTATTTTCTTTATTATTCGCTTGAAAGACTCACATATCGAATAGATCGTCCCCAATCTCTGTTCAAAAAAAGGCATTAGCTTCTACGCTCAATGTTAATGCGAAATCTCTGAAGAAAATAGAACCGAGGAAACCGATTGGTGGTACGAATAAGAGTGCGATCATGCAAGGGCCCCCAGACTTAAATGACAGCTTTGAAGCTCCAACGTTTACTCCTAAGAATCAAAAAATCGATCTTGCTAATTTCATGAAGAAGGATGAAGAGCAGCCTCAAGAAGAAGAAGACAAAGTTGTAAAGATTCTGGTTATTTTCTCATTATTCAAACTGATTTCTCACAAAAGGCTGAAGCATCTTCGATGAAGGTATTGAGAATGACATCTTTCGGTGGTGGGGTTCCTATGGCAGGTAAGTAATGTTAGCGCCAAGTAGTGACATTCTTGAATAGGGGGTAATCCTCGCGATCTGAGGTTATATCAATCTTTTGGTGCAGTTCCCAAAAAAATTCAGATAGCATCAGAAAGTATTTAGTGATTAAAGAATTCTGGTCTAACAAATCATGCTACAGAGAGCTTGGTGCAAAATTTAACGAAGAACATTGTTTCTATCTCTCATGCAATTGTCGCTGAAGGTAAATATATCATAAGTATGCTGACGCTCATGGATGAATCAAAAGAGGAGGTCAAAACTGACACTGGCAATCCCGAGATCAAAAGAACTTTCACAAATGTTAATTTCGTGCCCATTCAAACCCAGACTACTCAAAAAATCGTAAGCAAAGAGATTTTTTATTGCTATTTCTGATGCCGGAATCGATGAAAACAGGAAAATTCACCATCGACAGTAGATACTCCAACCGAAAAGTCTCCCATACTGTCAATGCAAGAAACCCAGTCCCTAAACACAAAACCTAAGGAAGTTCCACAACTATTCGAAGACTTCTTTATGATCGGAGTTGAAAGAGAGGATATTGTTGCATTCGAAAAGCAAAATCCTACGTAACCGATTTAATGTGGCATCTCTAGAAACTAAACTAAATTTTAAACAATCAGTCTAAATGAAGGAAAACTGCCTCCAAAATTCCTGTATAATTATCCAGGATCCAAAGAATTTCTAAAGAGGTAATTCATCAATGTGTTTGAACATTTCACGACCCTGTTATTATCTTCAAACATAGAGCACCAAGAAGCTCGTTGCCAGATTTCGTTTTTCCATTCCAAGTCAAGATAAAGAAAGAGAAGATTACCTCCACTAATGGTCTCTTCGAGTAACAATTAAATCCAAGGCATTCTTTCTAAACTCAAGAAATAAATACTAGAATTGTGCTTGAGAAGAACAAATCTGAACATAAATCAGATTGCTTTGTTTTTCCTCTTCTACCAGGAGACATTGATATTAGCAAGTGTAAACATTCGGAGATAATTCGAAGAGGAAATCCAAACGGTATGCTTTACCTAATATGTCTGAAGACTGTCGACTTCTTTGAGCTGGTAATGTCTTTCTTGTAGAATAGTTTCAATAGATGACCAAAATAGGGGTCTAAAGAGATAATCCCACCCACTACACCAAAAAAGGGAGAGAAAGTAACTCCTAAAAAAGGAGAGAAGGCGACTCCCAAAAATAGTAGCAGGGTACCGTGGGAAAGGAAGTTCTGGAAGGTAGAGAGAGTGTGCTGCTTCATGACGTTCTATCCTATGATCAAATTTTTCATGGATCTCAATGTTTGCGTGCTTGGTAATTTACTATCTATTATGTGAATAATAATCTTCCCAGATATGTTCAAAACCTCAAGAAATAAAAAGATTACTTCGACTTCGAAAGCTGATACCGAACTCCTTAAAGAACTTGAGGCGAAGTGGGTCCAAGAGGTTTTCTTTCTTATCCAAAACAAAAAGAACTCATTTACAAATTAACTACTAGTTTACATCAGCCCAACTTGAGCCTTGCTTAGAGAAGTTATTGTTTGAGATCCCCAAAGAGTTCGGGAAAAAACTGATCATTCCTTTTGGTGGAAATGAGCGACTCTTGGCCCATATACCCGAGGAAAAGTATGCATTTTCAATGGAGGCGGCAACGATCAGCCCTGCTGTGTTCTCGTATATGCCACTATCGGACTTATTATTCTTGTTCTCAATCGTCTTGAGCGAGAGAAAATTGGTTATAATGAGCAAGAACCTCAACCTTTTGACGAGCACACTGTAAGTCCTCTAAAAATTCAGAATTAATTATCATTTTTGCTCTAGAATGACTATCTATGCCCTACTCAAGCCATTTAGATACACCTATCCCTTGATTTTCAATCTGCCTGAGCTCTTGATCCCTCTCTGCGACGCGCCTGGAGGAGTATTAATTGGCATTAATCAGGGCGTAGACTACTTACAAGCAGAAGAGTTACACAAGATCTATACCGAATGCATTTTCGTCGTTTTAGAGGAACCAAAGATCATCCTATTCACTGCGAGTAAGCTCTCGATTGTGGAACCCAACTTCGGAAGTCTCAAACAGAAAGTAGCATTGTTATATAGCGATTTTAACTCCGCGCCGGGCAGAAAAATTGAGTATGGAGTAGCGAAGAAGATGGTGGAATCAAAATCAGCATTACTCGCAACACCCAAAACTCCAACCACCTCACACACGAAAAAATTATCTAACAACATTCCGAAACAGTTTACGGGTCCTAATCGTTCGGACAATGCTCAATGTGAGAAAATAATGAAACTATTCCACGATGCGTTCATAGAGAATATCATCAAGCATATCCCTAAGGATCCGATTTACACAATAGTAATAATTTTTTGCACAAAATTTTTCTTGATTGCTAACTCATTTGTTAAATAATAATAGGGCAAGGAATTAGATTACAGCACGATTGCGGATGAAATCATCGAAAAAAATCCAAAGGACAAACCGTTTTTGGAATCGTTCCTTTATTCGCAGACGTTTACCTATTACCTCGAGTTGTTCTACTTTGGCGAGAAGACGTTTTAAGAAGATCATCAATTTTTGAAAGTGAAATAAAACTTTATAAAGTAAGAAGCAACAATTTGATCCGTGCAAATCAGGCTGATTTCTTTGAAATGGGTAATGATGCATTTATAATTCAGATAACAGTATCAAAGATCAATTAAATCACGATGAAAAGAAATAACCATTATACTAGCTTGAGTCCTTCCACCTTTTATAGTTTACTAGTGTAATTAATGCTATTTGTATGATAAATTGGGACTATTACAATAATTCTTTAACGTAAGAAGAAAAAAAGTTGAACTTCGAGATCATCCTTCACTATTAGCAGACGCCATGAACTAGGCTTCATGCTCTTGAAATAATAAATAAATAAAGAGAACTTATTGAACATCATAGTTCAACATTTGAATGGCTGGAATAGCTGAGAGACGAAAATGAACTCTTCATGCGCAATTCAAGGAAGAGTATGTTAACATATTGAGGCATTTTCTATCATACGTACAACTGAGCTTATAAGAACAGTGAATTTCTACCTTAGAATTCAAAAGAGATAACTATTGAAGTTTAAACTGACAAAACCTAAACAACGACCAATAGCGCCCGTTCAGCTGGGATCATTTAAAACTCTCAGAGAAGGTCACGATCTAACGCTTTCATGGGTGTTTTTCCGATCCGAAAATTCTTGAGTTAATGCTTTCGTGATTCTGTACAAAACTCATCAATCTCTGGATTAAATTTTTTCCACTCATTCAACGCTCAGAAGATTTTAATTCTTGAACCTTGATACCTATATAAGCCTGTTTTTAGAAACTTAAACTCAAAAATCAAAAAATCACTATTTAGCATTTACTTCAATGAGCGAAGAAAGCCAGAAAAAATACCCTGAGCACAACAATTTCGCTGTCTTCTACTTCTACCTCCAAGGAATCGGAAGTCTTCTTGGATGGAATGCAGTTCTGACTGCTTTGGATTTCTTCGCTGAGAAATTCCCATTCGCTAAAGTATATTTTACGTTCTCTCTCCCAAAGTTCGCAGCCAACCTCTTATTCTGCCCGTTGATGGTGCAAATTGCAAGAAAGTTCACATTAAATCAAAGAGTCTCTGGAGGACTTATTCTAATAGGAATTTTCTTGCTCCTCCTTCCAGCTGTTGGTGAACTTATGGCCAATGGAATCGGCTATGGTATTACTCTTGTCATTCTTTTCATCCTCGGAGGATTGAACGGAATTTCTTGCTCATCGGTTGTCGGATTTGCTGCCAATTTCCCTCATTTCTATATGGCAAAGCTTATGGCTGGCAGTGGAATCGCTGGTCTTATCCTAAATGCTACAAGAGCAGTTTGCTTGGCTATCTTCGGATCCCAAGACGGTTTACTGGAGAGCACAGCTCTCTACTTTATCTTATCAGCAGTGATGAGTGTTGGTTGCGCAATGGTGCATCAGAGTTTCGTCAAGACCGAGTTCAGTCAATACTGGTCCAAGAGAGGAGATGTGAATCACGTCGTTTTCGATGAAATCGATGCTTTCCATCAAAATCACATCGAAGAAAATAACTTGAGTAATAAACTTGTTAAAGTTACGGACGGACAAGTCACTGATTCTGATAATTCTATGCTTGGATCATCTTCGGCGGTTCCTTCTAAAATGCCTCCTACTTTGTTGGGAGTTATGAAAGAAATGTGGATATATGGTGCCCTCCTGGTCCTCTTATACGTTCAAACTTTCATGCTTTTCCCTGGAGTATCTTTGTCAAGAACGATAGGCGACCTAGATTCTGCTTGGAACGCTGTTGTTGTTATTACGACATTTAATCTTTTCGACACTATCGGAAAGACCATTGCAGAAAAAAGAAGCCTTTTTAACAAGTACTCTGTTATAGTTGTACTTGTAATCAGATTCGTCTTCTTCGCGACTTTCATCAACTTGAAGAACAACAAGAATACGAATTTCTTGGACAGTGACCTCTTTGCTATTATCAATATGGCATTGTTCGCCTTGCTCAATGGTTACTGCACAAGTGCACTTTACACAATGGGACCGGAAGCTGTTGCAGACCACAAGAAAGAAACTGCTGGATTTATCATGCAGTTATCTCTCTATTCCGGAATTATCTCTGGATCGTTCCTCGCATTGACATTATCAAACTAAAGTGCATATATTCCCGAATAATAGTTAATTTTGATGCTTACATGTTACAAAGATGTAATCATTATACGAGAGAGGCTAGATATATTTTCTTTGCCTTAGTGGTTTAATATATCTATCGAAATATATCTAACATACAAATTTCGGAACAATTTAGTTTCGTGAATGATTTCCTAAATTGCACCAAGGGAAAAGAACATAAAGAGGTTGCAGCAACAAGTAGATTACATTTTTTTGAGCTTATTTGAAACGATTCTCCCAATTTCAGAACACAATTAACAAAATTCGGATTTTTTGTTAGATAAAGGGGCTAGTTGCGCTGCTGACATCGAATTTGAGTAAGTTGTGTTTGGAAATGCAATATTTTGATAAATATAAAAAAGTACTAACGTCTCCTCACAGTTGCGAGAAATCGATATGCTAATTATTAACTAATATTTTGAAGAGTATTTGGAAAAATGTTTAAGATAATTGGAATATTTATGTTGAAAGTTATTCTAACAATGAAATATATTTGCCTTTAAATAGTTTAATCGTCTCTGATGCTGGCGACATAAACGCTAATCACCTAACATAGGTAGGTGTTCATCAAATGATTAATTTTTCAATATTAAGCTGAGCTCATAAAATCCAATCTTATGCATGCCTTTTGAATCAAAGGAGAGGACGATGAGATATAATCAATGTTTTGCTCCTTTTAGGGTTGTTAGTTTGTATTATTTCTTCTTTGAAATTTTAACCGTCTTTCGATAATAAAATAATTCGCAGCTCTCTGTTGCAACGAGTGAGTATTACATCAATTTGATTTAAATATGAAGAAAGCACGAGCGATATCGGCTTCAATCAAAAAGCACACCATAAAATCCAGCACTCCATCAGAAGATCGACCAGATCTCGATGGATATCTCTCGCCAAAAACCATGAAGCTACAGTATCACTATTTCTCCATGGCTGTTAATTAAATGAAACAATTATTATTTTTTTCCTTTCTAAGTCCTGAAAAGTTCGTTGAGAAGAAGTCTTTGCCGGAACATCTATACAACCCTTATATCTACATCAAGAAAGTCACATCCAGGGCAAGCAACAGGCAACATCGCTTCGAACATCCTGATGTTTGGAACACGAGCTGCAATTTCTTCTCGCATCGCAGAGTTTACAACCAGCGCGTTGATGAGTTCGATGAACTACAAAAAGCTTCTACAATGAGAGAAGGGGACATGGCAATATCTTCAGAATCATTCGCCAAGAAACTATCAAAAGAAGAGCGTGATCAAGCATATGCTGAGAATGCTGTAATATATTCTAAGAGAATGTGTTATTAATGTCATTTTAGAATTTGAAAGACTTTACTACAGGCATATTCAAGAGAATTTACGACTTTTTCAATAATAAAAGGAGCAGAGACCATCAAGACACAGAAGAGGGACAGACCCAAGCCGAAGAGGATATTTCGAAGCAATTTGATTCGTACTGCAAGTCTAAGCGCATCTCCTTCGCATCAACAACAAAAGATCCTGAGAATTCCAAAAAGACAATCACCGTAATCGATGAAGATAAATTTGGTAACTGCTTCAAGCTTGAAACTTCCCTTGCTTATTTCGATTATGTTGTTATATCTAGTGGAACTTTCAGTCTTTTTGGACTTTTTCTACACGCTTGGATTCAAGCAGGCTGATACTGAAGATCTCAAGAGGTTTTTTGAGCATTTTGCTGAAACCAAAACCGTGGTTGCAGATACTGCGATCAAATCTCCTTCAAAAGTGTCCCCTACAAAGACGCTGCCAGCTCAACCGATAACTGTTCGGAAAATTTCTATGAGAGCGCTGCTGTACAACTATAAAGTAATTTGAACACTCTTTGGAGAGAACAGAAACTCATCTTAATTTTAGAAATTTGTGAAAGAGAAATACAAAGTGAGGTATATTCTGAGTGAGAAGATGGCTAAACAGCGCAATGCGGATGTGAAGGTCTACCTTAAAGAATTCCATGTCAGACATCTTAGGTTGCTGGTTGATTAATCCATTAATAAATGTAGGATAACTATGAAGCAATGAAGAATGACATCCTTCGCAGCAGAGAGGAAGAAGAAAGAATGAGAGCAGTCATTGAATCTTATGGTCGAAATCATTCCGGGGATATTATTCAAAAATTCCAAGAGGTATCAGAGTTCAAAAATCAGCTCTGGAGAGACAAAAAAATACTTTTGAGATTCCTTCATCAACAGTACCAGAGGGCACCTTTCCAGCACCTTGAATTGGATTCGCTGATTGAATTGAGTGAAGAAAACAGAAACGCTAGCACAGAGCAACTGACGCTGATTGGAAAATTCATTCATGAGTTCAAACAGGAGAAACACATGTTCAAAGAGGATACATTTGATCTGTTTGAAATAGCGAATTTCATCCATGAGAGAAAAATGAAGAAGTCTGAGTTTGAGCTTATCTCTCAATACATCACGAAGATGAAAAAGTATTACAACCAAACAAGAGGTCATGACAAAAACTCCTACGTTGAACCAAAAGAGCCAATGCAAAATATCATCCTCAGTGCTAGTTTCGAAAAACTCTGCAAAAGAGCTGAATCCGGTCATCGAGTCATTATTGAATTCTTGGAAAGCATTGAAAATGTCTTGGAGCAGCATTCTATAGTTGAAGTGACTCCGAGAGTTGCTAAAATTATGCACCAAAATATCGTAGGCGACTTCATTCTCAAATTCTTTGAATCTCTTGACCAAGCTTTGGTGGAAAAACTAGGAAAGCTTGAACTACTGTCAAATCTTCTTAATAGCGATGAAGCAGGAACACTTTCTCCAGAAGCTATCGTGAATTTAATTATCAAAATCTTTGACGGAGTGAAAAATTTACAAGATGAATTGAGAGAAGCACTTCGCCAGCAAAACGAAAAAGAAGCACCGAAACGACTAATGCCGTTCCCAAAGCCTCAGTTTGCTGTTCATAATGGAATAGAAATTCAAAAGGATGATGATATCGACCAATTCATCGATTTCCTGAATGAAAAAAAACCAAATGCTGGAAATAAAGAAGTTGGATTCGGAGAAGGCCTAACTGACAAAAAGAAGCTTGACGATTCGTTTGAGCTCATGTTAGGCGAAAAGAAAAAAGCTCCTTTGGGCTTCAAAGAAGACGATAAGATCATGATTCTGGGTCAGCAGAATCTTGCTGATTCTGTTGATTTAGGAGAAAAATTGAGTGGATTTGGTTCATCACAACAGCAACAAAGGCCTAAAGGTGCTAATATCCAAGGTATGGTGGACTTTGCTGACTCACCATCAGGTATACCAACTTTCAAAGATAGAAATATCCTGAAGGAGCAACCCAAAGAGGTGCCGAGGGAATTTTCTAACTTTAGAAGGGAGGCCCAAATGGATCTTCAAAGTACGAAGCAGCAGCAGCCGCAGCTGCAGCTGCAGGAGGAGCTCTTAAAGGATATTAAGAAAGATTTTGGTTCATTAAATGAAAATCAGATGCTGGGTGGAAATATTGGACAATTGAGTGCGGCAGGTGATAATCCAAAACTTCGTCAACTTCAAAGCCTGCAACAGCAATTCCAGCAATTACAGATGGAGCTAAATCAAAGACAGCAAGGACAGCTTCAGACGTCAAATCAATTGGCAGGAAACCAAACCTTGCAACAGCAATCTGGGTTTCAACCGCAGCAGCCTTTGCAATATCAACAACCTCAGCAGCAACAGCCTAATTTCCAGAATCAGCAACAACAGTTAGGAACTTTTTCTCAAAATCAATTCAAAGATCCTACCACTCAAAACCAGCAACGATTCGGGGCCTTCAGTCAAAATCAATTCCAAGAACCAACAACCCAAATCCAGCAGAGATTTGGAGGTTTTGGTCAAAATCAATTCCAGAACCCCAATCTACAGAATTTACAACAACAACTGGGTACCCAATCTCAAGAGCAAAAGCTTTCTCTGTTACAGCAACAACAAAAATTAGCTGAAACTCAGAAAGCACCATCTTTCAGGCAGCAGCCAACTCTATCTCAAGCAAACCTGATAGACCAATCTTTGCCTCCACTGCCTACAAATCTAGGTCAGCCTCAGCCTTCATCTTTCCAACAAGCCTTTGGAAATCAACAACAGCTCCCTCCACAAGCCCAACAGCAAGCTTTTTCCCAATTCCAGCAGCAGCAAATGCCTTCTCTTCAACAACAGAAGAGTTTGCTAGGTCAGCCTCAACCTTCATCTTTTCAGCAAGCCTTTGGAAATCAACAGCAGTTCCCTCCACAACAGCAGCAGCAATCTCAATTTTCACCTTTCGATTTAAATTCGAGGTTTGATCAGCAATTCCCTGCGCAGACCAAGCTACCTGAAATGGCCGAACTTCTAAAGAACCCTCAAATCGTCGAAGCTCTTTCCAATCCGGAGTTCCTCGAAATGTTTAGAAACTATCAGCAGCAGCTTCAACAACAACAGCAGAAACAGCAGAATGTAGTGCCTATTAAGCAACAGGAAAATCTGCTATTGCCGAGTTTAAAGTCAAATCAACCCAAGGTCGAGGATCAATTATTGCCAAGTCTTATGGGTTTGACAGAAAAAAACAAAAACGCATCTTCGAAAGACTTGTTGTCGAAGGACAAGGAGAAGAACTTTATGGATACCTTTATGTCGGTAAAGTCTACAAATGTTGGAGCAAAAGAAGAGACGCAGGTGCCACCGTTGAAAGACTTGGGAGCAATTGACCAATTCAAACAGGACATGTTGTTGAAAACTTCAAATTCTGCCAACCGCATGAGTTCTACTGCTAAATCAGCGGCTACATCACACATAAATAAAGTACTAGAAATGAAGGATCCTGAATTACTTGCGAAGTCTACTCTTAAAGAAAAAATTGACGAGACTGTATATCTACCTGAAGCTGTGGGCCTTGGAAAATCTAAACCAACACTGGGAAGATTTGCTAACTATGAAACACTTCTGCCGTCAAGTTATTACACATATCTTGCGAAGCAAAACGTTGAAATGGATGATAACAAATGGTATCTGAGAGCTCATCACATTGAAACTCTCACAGGTAACACATTCATTGCTATGTGAATTAATTTTCTCTTTTATTAGAAAATCCAAAATCTGTCAAGGATAATCTCCTAGGCGCAGAGTATATAAGCTATTTCTCAGAAGTCCCACAACCAAAGAAAGGAAAAGACATTGTTGGATACAGTGAAAAAGAGGGACTTATTGCAAGTCTCGAGAACCAGCGTGAAAAGTATAAGCTATAATCATTGACATTTTAGTTATTCCTTCAAACTTATTAGACTCAAAGCCGAGATCGAACTACAACAAAAAATGCGAACATTGAAAGCAGGACAAGGGCTAGTGGGGTCGAAAGCTGTTCAAGAGATAGCAAAGTAAAAATAAAATTTTTCTCCATGTCATTGAACCGCTTCTTTTTTTCCAACAAAAGGTATTACGACACCAGTATCAAAGAAAAAGCTCAAGGGCTGACACTCATGGTCACAGGATATGAAGGAATTTTGGACGAGCTCAGAACCCAAGAAAGGGAATTGTAAGAGCTGATTTGTTTGAATAGATTTGTAACCTGCTCACTTAGATTGAATAAGAAGAGAGAAGAAGAATTTAACCAATTGAAGCCTCCACCTAACAAATGGTGGGAGTTGAAGACACCTGATTTTATCGAGCAATACAAGAAGCATAAGTTCATGATTCATTCAGATCCGATTGATTATGAGGCATATCTCAAATATGTTGAAGAGCTCAAAACAACGGAACTTACTTAAGAGCATATTTTACACTGTTGTTATTCTCAAGAATTAGTGGTTGTATGAACAAATTAAGCTTGATTTCACATTGGAAAAATATTTAGTTGGTTTTGTTTGCGCACTAGCAGAAATACATGAGTGATTGAATTTTGACGCTAAAATAAAAGCAACACAACTTGATTTTGATCCTGCGAGGTGATGTCATTATTTCTGATCGCTCTTTCATTATTCATATATTAACACATTTTGATTAGCGAAAATACATGTGAAGCCACGAATTACATGTAGGGTAGTGCATTGATAATATATATATGTACAAATTAGTTTCCACCCATTTAAACAGTCATCAGAGGGAGAAAAAAAAAAATGAACTCTCAAGTGAAAATTCAATGAACTTGATGACGTAAGTTCTTTTACTCCATACGTTTATGTATAATTTTTTCAACAGTCAATGAACACTGTTCGAATAGAATTGATAATGTTTATTGTTTTCTTTTCTCTATACGGTCCATTTTGTAGATGAAAAACTTTGTTGGATTTCTGTAGATATGGCTAACCGATCCACTAACAGTTCGAAAGAACTCAAATCACTGAGGTGCAAGTAGAATCCACACAAAAGAAAGTATGTGGAATCCCGAAAAACGCAAGACAAAGACAATTACGATGATAGCAAGTGGAAATCTGACACAGGTTCATTCACTCAGTGCACACTATTTCTCAATTGGCATGATCCCATAATTTTCTTTTAACTAATTTGTTTCTCTTTTGAGAGAAACTAAAGCCAAGAATTGCTGTTCCAAATAGTTCTTAAAATTCGAAATATATTTGGCTTCCTTTGGTTACAAATTCGTTTTGATGAATTAGAATTTTCACGATTTAAAGTTATATATTAGAATTTCGAATGTTTGAGAGCAAAATTTAAAATGGACTTCTTTTTCCCAATTCTTGGTACAAAAACCTACATCTGAAGCAGTTCTGGTTATATTTCCGCCATTTGAATGGCATCAGCATTACACATGCAAGGCTTTCGAGAGAAAATGTAAAGATGCAACTTGAGCCTCACTCCAATGAGTAGGAAACTTTTCCCTTATGTATGTAATTCAACCAATCTGTCTCATGTAATCCAATCAAGAGTATGTGATTTAGTGGTCCTCGTCACCAAAAACGATCCAAGGATTTCTGGATCTCATGAATTTAAAGTTATCTCCTGCCCAGGAGTTACTCAAAATAGACTACACCTGAATAATTTAATCAAAGTCGAAATACTCAAAATTCTTTCACTACCGTAAAAGGAAATTTTTTGATCAATATTGAATAAATCTTATTGCTTCTGGAATAATATTGTTCTTGAATAGAAGGATTTTGAATTTATTAGAAATCATTTGCATAATTTGGACACCAGTCGAAATCAAATGAAGCACTGGCAAGAACAGGTCCGTTGACAGATTAAGGTTCAGAGAAGCCATCAAGAACACCAAATAATTCAGAAGTTCAGCTTCATTTTCCATTTCTTAAAGTTGAACCATTGTGCTTGGAGATCGGAAGGGTTCGTAAACTTTGATTGACCGTTTCCATCCTTTGGATAATGATTATAGATTTAATTGCCTGCCTCTAAATTGAGTTTGAGTTCGAGTCTTTTATAATCATTTGGAAAAAAATTTCATTTTACGTAGTATGTCCTCCGCAGCGAAAACATCATTTACTCTCTCTAAAGAATGGCGAGTCATGGATCATCTCGACGAAGAAATTGCGTCAGACAAACTCCTTGCGCGACAATCAGAGACAGAATCTGAGCGTGATGCTATTAAATTGTTTAAGGAGTCTGCAGACTCACAACAAGAAGACCCAGAAATCAAATCTATTCTTCCTTATAGCTCTAATAGAAATATGATTGATCTACTCGAGGATTTTGGCCCTCTCCCTGATATTATCGCAAAAGCTTACTTTCACCAGCTTCTTGACATACTTGAAAATTTTCAGAGCAAGATGGGAACTATTCATGAGCACATCACGCCAGAGAATATCTTGGTTGATTCTTCTTATAAACTCACAATGAGGATAGACCTTGATTCCAAACTTGGCGTTCCAAACCATGATGGTCTCACTGTTTCCTCTGGTCTCTTTGAAAAGGATATTTTTGCTCTTGGAGTCACTCTCTTTATTTTGGTGACAGGAAACAGACCTTTTGATAAGAGTAATGAAGATGACGAACTCTATTCACTACTCATCAACGGAGAATATGATGAGTTTTGGGAATTTCATGAAGAATTGAGAGTTGAAAATTATGGGTTTATGTGTCCTGGAGGATTTTATCGACAATCATTTCGAGATTTGATGAATTATATGTTGACAATGGGTTTTGAAGAGAAGAGTGGTAAAGCATGGAGCATAGCAGAGATTCGGAATCAGAAATGGTGTTCTGGAATTGTGTTAGATGTGTTAAGAGTCAAAGCATTCATGGAACAAGTCGCTCTGAAAAAGAAGAACAAAATTTTTGAATAATTATTTATCCAATATTTTCAAGTTACCTTCAGGAAATTTGGGTTGCGCATAAACTAAGTTAGAAGACCAATTTTTTAAATTTTCTTTTGGAAAAATTTAGCTGTCGATTTCATTTATCTCAAGAAAGAAACAGTCTCTAATTTTTTTAAATCACACACACACGTAATTATATAAACTTATTTGCTTCAGTATTCAAAATGATGAAATTATTCTTCCACCAAGATTTGAATGTGAAAATGAAAGGAAAAAATCCAACTTCACAGAGAGCTTCCGAAAATCGAAAATTTTAAGGACTTATCTAATTGTTATCTATTTATCAACGATGATGTTTTATGAAATCAAGATGATCAGTATCGCCTTTCTATTCGACTTTTGAGTTTTTTTCATCATTTTCTTGTTTTATTCGTGTAGATAAACCTTATTAGCAGACAAAATTTTAGTGGTCTCATCATGGCTTTCATCACCACAAATTTAATTACTTGGAATTTGAAATGATGCTTTCATGTGAACTTTATTTTCCGGTGTCTATCAATATCAGGACGAAACAGCATACAAAACTAATGTGCTTCTCTGTTCTTATTTTCTTTCTGCTTATAAGTCACTTAGAGTTTTTCGAGAATTGTTTTCTATATATTGAATGCTTTGTTAATTGTGTGATGCTATAAGGAAATTTCTATCAAATTATACTCCAAAGGCGCTATCTGAGGTATCATTAATTAATTGCTTGAATAGAGAGCCAATATCTCTCATTATTCAAAAAATGGGTGATTCTAGCCCACTTTCCAGTGTCAAATTCAATACTACAATTTCATCAAGCACTCTTTTTTCCTATTGGCAGCGGAAAGTGAAGGTATTTGCAATAGCTCTAACTCGATTATTTTCGAAGTTCGAATGATGCAGGCTAAGTCATACCCCTTTCTTGAAATAATAGTCAATGGACCTGCACATCCAAGGTTAATCAATCAGTATCTGAATTTTCGATAGTTTTGCTACCATAATTCATTTTACATGTTCCTTGTTCCTTTGCATTTTCTGATGAGATCGCACAATAAATAAATATCCATAATTTAAAAACGGTTCTGAACTAAGCCATTAACCGGTACCAAATTTAACTTACAAACCACTTTAAAACACCTATCAAAATTGGAAATATTGCAAAGTATTTATCTCTTTCTCTCCTTCTCTCAAACACTCTAGATTGTTTATTTGATGGGACTCTCTTCTCTAAATTTTCAGGAGATTAGTATGTCATTACTTTATCAAATACTAGTATTAAAGCTGATTGTGAAGAAGAGAAGATTGTCCTGACCTCAAAATTTGCCATTGAGCAGTGCTGGTGAACTTTTTATGACTCAACTCCTCCTCCAAAGCTAGCAGTAGTCAGAACCAGCTAATTTGAAGCCTCAAGAAATAAATTTATTTCAGTTTTCGCTGAGTTGCTCGTTTTTAAATTTTTTTTATTTAAATAAAGAAACGGCTTTGAAAACAAATTTCCAAGCAGAGCCGTGAGAGAAAAATAAAAATTTCTTTAATTCTGTGTTTTTCACTTGCTGCTAAAAAAGATTATTCAATAAATCATGGAAATAGATCAAAAACAAGACTATTTGTACTCCGTGCTAGTGCCACCAAAGACTCCTTTGGGCATAATTAAAAGATTTATTTGCTACATTCTGCTGACGATCATGATCATGGCAGCCTCTAGCGGTCTCTACTACGCTGCCTATCATTATACAGCAACAAATCCCGACAGAAAGACAGTGGACGCGCCATTTTACGACACCAACAATTACAGAGCAATCACACTTCCAAATCGTCTCCAAGCTCTACTGGTGAGTAACCCCAATACTGAAATAGCAAGTGTAGCTCTGCAAATTGGAGTAGGCTCATTCTCTGATCCAGAAGACATCGAAGGGGTCGCCCATCTTTGCATGCATCTTGCATTGCTGGGTTCAAAAAATTACCCAGATGGACAATTCCTTGACTATCTCACGAACTATACTGGGTTCCAGGAAAGTATCATTGATTTAGAGAAGACGACTTTGAGTTTCCAGCTGGTGTCAGGTGCTCTTGAGAAAGCTTTACTTATGTTTTCTGATATGTTCATTGAACCAGTTTTCGTTCAAGCGGATATGGAGGAAGCGCTTGCTGCAATCTCTGCCGAAATGGAGAAAAATTATGGAAGCACTCCCTGGAGAGTTCACAGTCTTCTGCAATTGCTGTCATCAATGGACCATCCTTTTTCAAGATTCATGTCAGGAAATAACGAGACTCTATCTACAGCCTCTGAAAGTGAAGCGACTAGTTTATATAACGCTGTGAAAAAATTCTTTAAAGACTATTATAGCTCGAACATCATGACACTCGTCATCAGTAGCAATCAAGATCTGAATACGTTAGAGAACTGGACTAAAACCTCCTTCACTATGATACCGGATAAATCGGTCACAGTCCCAAGTTTCAACAGTTTCGGAAACCCATTTGAAGGATCGAAGGAAACTTATACTGAATTCTTGCCTGTGGGACAAGAGAATGAAATTTATCTCTTGTTTTATACGATGCCTTTAGACAAATATTACCCCGAAAAGCCTTTCGAGTACTTGCAGCATTTACTAGAATACAAAGGGGAAGGAAGTTTATCTGAATACCTGGCTGATCTAAGCTACGCACAAGATATTAAAGTCTCCGTCGAGACTAATGCGACTTTCGGATCAATAGTACAGGTCAGAGCTACGCTCGCAGAAGAAGCTGTCGCTTACCCTGATCTATTTCTAATTGCTTTCTTCTCTTATATTGATTTAGTAAAATCACAAGGGATTAATCGGCAGATCTGGGACAACCTTGCTCAAGAAGCCACCTTAAACTTTAATTTCACTCGAACCCTCTACTCCAAACCAATCCGCTATGCTCAGAAGCTTGTATCGAATCTGGCGAAATATAAATATAAAGAAGCAATAACTGGCGACTTACTCTTCAAGAACTACGATACAGTTCTTCTGGAACACTTTTTGAGTTCGTTTAGCATCAAAAACTGCGTTGTGCTAATCTCTTCTCCTCTCTACAAAAATGCCTCCAACTCAACTAATGAAACACAACCTTCTTCAAATTTCGTTGAAGTCGACTCTGAAGCAGTCTTGGATGATAAAGAAGAGAAAACTTCAGTCTTTAAAACTAAAGGCGCGAATAAAAAATTATTTAAAACGGCCTTAAGCTCAGGTCTTATTGACAGAAGAAAGAGAAGAGAAGTTGTCAACCATACTCTCTATATTCCAACCAATGCTTCAGATGAATTTTCTGAAGCTAGTTATATCTTCTTGAAGTATAAGCCAGTGGATACATACGACGATTTGTTCAAAGTCAGATATACAACCCACAAGATACCATCATCATTCTCATCAATGGTTAATAACCTCACATACAAGTCGATCCCCCAATTCGCACTCCCAGCTGAAAACCCATACTTCCCATCGGTGACGCCGCCAATGATTTGCGACCTTCTATCACCAGAGGCTTGCAGCGCTGAATTTGAGCGGGATGCTCAGGTCTACTGGCCAGCTGACGTGTCGAGTTACTTGGATTACGGCAAGGCTTGGTATCAAATGGATCGCTCATTCAGGACTCCAAAAGCTATCGTTGATTTGATGTTCCATTCGCCGATCGTCTATCGAACTCCTCAGCTCCAATTCCAATTCTTACTCTATTGTAGCTATCTGAAATCAATTCTTCAGCCAAAACTCTCTTTGCAATCTCACGCTGGATACACCTTTGATGTGAGATGTGAAATCGACACCCTCGAATTTATTTTTTCAGGGTATACAGACAAACTTCAAAATTTCACTAAAAACGTAACATCAATGATCGCAACGACGACTTTCTCGCCTGAGAAATACGCGTTCGAGCTGAAAAAACTATTAGCTTCGCTTAATCAAACCAAATCGCAAGTCCTCTATAAGCAAGCAACAAGCAGAATTTGCACTCTGCTCCTGAATTACAGCTATTCTGCTGATGAGTTGATGAAAGCGGGATCGCAGCTCACTTACTCTGATTGGAAAAATATTACTGATACGCTAAGGTATCTTAAGTATGACTCTATTATTGTTGGAAACATTGCTAAAGATTCGGCTCGAGACCTCTCTGATAAATTGCTGGCTTCTTTTGGTATTGTTCGAGTCGATGATGATGAAATATTACACCATAATATCGCGGATATAACCGGGAAAAGTATCGTTTTTAGAGAATTTAGTCCATTGGAAGATAGTACCGATAACCTCGTGATGAACGTTTATCTCGATGGGCCTGTAACACCAAGCATTGCAGCGAGACTTGCTATCCTTGAATCTCTCATTCGAGCTCCTGCTAAACAGGAACTCTTGTTCAAGAAGAAAATAGGTTCTGATGTCGGAGTGAAGGTCATTCCAATTGCAAATTATTCAGGTCTTTCGATCATGATCCAAGGAAGTGCTAACGACCCACTCTCAATGGACGAACAGATTGAAGGATTCCTATCGACATTCGAAAGCTACCTCTCTAGTCTACCAGATGCTGAGTTTGAAGCTGAAAGAGATGAAGTTGTTAGCGTCAAGAATATGGACTATAATTCTCTTGAAGAGAAAGCTCAAAGTTATGCTGATAGAGTAAGAGATCTCAGTTATAATTTTAATTTCACGACACAGATGGCAGAGATAGCCTCTGGACTTTCAAAAGCCGAGATTCTTGATTACTTTAAAGATTTAGTTGGTTCAAACATCCAAAAATTGTCGTTCCAGTATTATTATAAGCAGACTCCTAATTCAACTCTTCCAACAACAGTTCTGGCAAGTTCAGAAACATATGCAGGTGTGGACGAAACTCTGTTCACAAGTGATGATGACTTTTGGAAGTAGGCGTCACGCTAAATCAATGTATTTTAAAGGGATGTTCTTTTAATATTTTCGTTTGAGTGAAACGTATTGTCTTTTTTGATTGCTTTTCCATCAAAATTATTTGTAATAATTTATCCATCAGCCATGCCTTCTGCTTATTCTGCTTATGATATTAATGCAAATTCAGCTATGACACAAGGCTAGATCTTTAATTTCAAACGTGATGATAAAAATTACAGTCTATTCATGCTTCGATCATGAAAAATTAATCAATAGACGTCAAGGGGATAGAAATGGGTCATCATAGCTTGCTACCTCCTTTCTTTCTTCTTCTTTCTCTCATCGCAAAATCAATCCTCACTCGTTCAAAAATATTTTCACCTACAACAATTACCTCAATCTTTCATTTGATATGATAAGATTTTTGAAAATTTCGAGAAGGAAGGCGAAAATTTTTTGATCTTTAGAAATCCAAATGATAATGAGCTCCAATACAATCCCGATTTGCAATATTTCAAAGAAAAAATTCTTTGTTTTCATTTCTCGATTTTCCAGAGTAGTCACATTTTTATCTCAGAAAATTGGTTATAATAAAAGTTTTATCGTGAAATGAAACTCTCAAGCACTGCAAACAGAACAGGAACTCGTTCTGAAACTGAAGACAAGGGTAGCAAGCAAAAAGTAGGAAGCCAAGCAAAGGCTTCCATTCACCTCGATCATAAGCAAGTCCTCAGAGAAAAGCAGGAGAAGAGAAAGATTGATCTCAATGAGTCCATGAAGAAAATTGAAAGGAATCCAGAATTTGAATCCATTTTAAAGGCAAAAGAAAAGATATTTGATTCTCAGAAAGAAAGAGCGCGTGTATCTGAACTCATTGACGAGATAAGGAAAAGCTATCAGAAAGTTAAGGATGATGTCAAAGCTTTGCAAAAGGAGCAGATAAATACCGCCAACGCCATAAAGCATAATGCCGCTAACAATAATCCCAGCAGCAAGAGCAGCAGCAAACCCAAATCTAAATCAGTATTTAGCAAAAGAGACGGTTAAGCGAGCAAGAACCTTCATTATAATATTTACTGAAAGCAAACTCTATCACTTTCATTGTAATAGCATACATACACACACGTATATGATGAAAGCATTCTGAAGCCTCTAGAGTAATAAATAGCACATTTTAGAAGTTTTATCCCATTAATATTTGTCTAACATTCGAGTGCATCAATAGTAATAGACTCACTCAGAAAGCCATCCCAGAGTAAGTTTATGGAATTCATATTAAATATCTGGGATCTGTATGTAGATGCGCGAACTGGTTAGCACCTCACGGATATCATACATGATTCTAAGGCTCTGCTATTGCAAATGAGCAAAACTATTAAAGTTTGAAAGTCTTGAGTAAGTTGTTCAGAAAGGTAGATGCAAACTCGTAAAAGAAATCAATTCTTAGACATTATGGGTAAGTAATAATCCTGCTTGCTCTTTACTTCAAAGCATCAACGAAAGAGACTCACTTCGATTTTCTTTTGCTCTCTTGGTATTCCATCAGGAGGTCTCTTGCTACTTTTGTCGTGCCAATACAACTTCCTATTAGTATTGTTGTCTATGAGTAAGATGCGCTTCGTGTTAATTTACTCAGGCAAGTGGTATCAGATTTGTTGAGCATATCATCATCTCCTCTGAGAACATCGCATTTTTTGGAGCAGATATGTGTAAATGCAATAGCCCCAAAGGTTGCCGTTGCTAATTCGTAGCTTAAGTCTCTTTTTGATCTGTCCGTCATGAATTTTGAATGGAGTCCGGTATCAAACTTGATTTATTCCTGTACTTAATTCTATTAATTAGCAAAATCTTTAGTTCCAAATGCCGGAGTACGAAAACTCCTTGCAAAATTACTCCAACGAAGCATTACCGAAATGAATCATAAAAAATTAGCTCACAAGGTCCTCTCGTGAGAATTTGATCCTGAGAAGTTTGTTTCAATATTTCACTCAATGCAAAGAAATTTCGTTTTTTTTGGTTCAGAAATCAGATTCTTCAGAATTTCTTAAATCTTGCTAGTTCTCATTCTATAGGTTTATTGATTCACAAGCAATTGCTCATTGGACTCGATAAATACGGTTTGATGCACGGAAAATTTTTCTGTAGCAGAACTATGCTGATAGTCGTCGAATTTAAATCTCTCAGAATTCATACTATTAGCTTAATAAAAACAAAACTCTAAGGCTTCAAGAATTATCTGTCTCTAAATTAAATGCAGCAGCAACCAGCTGTAGCTTCTCCACTTGCAAAGTATAAACTTGTATTTCTGGGTGATCAATCAGTTGGCAAGACATCTATCATCAACAGATTCATCTATAATGCTTTTGATGGAAAAGATCATGTATATCACACAATGACTCTTCAACTTTTCAGCTTTTCTTTCAAATACAGCCGACAGTAGGAATCGACTTCGTTTCCAAGACACTGCACATTGATGATAGAAGCATCCGATTACAACTTTGGGATACAGCCGGACAAGAAAGATTCCGTAGTTTGATCCCTTCGTATATCAGGGATTCTTCAGTTGCAGTCATTGTATATGATATATCAAGTATTGCTGCTCCCTTTTCCCTCTACTACAGATGTTTTTTTTACAATACCTACAGACAGAAAGAGCTTTGAGAACGTGCAAAGATGGGTAGATGATGTTCATGCACAGCGAGGCAATGACGTTCTGATTGTAATTGTTGGAAACAAATCAGACATGGAGGAAGAGAGGTTTTTTTATCGCGTTCTGATATCTATTACAACTCGAGATATTCATCAGAGTGGTCCGGAAAGAAGACGGTGAAGAGAAAGCCAAAAGTTTTGATGCAAATTTCGTTGAAGTGAGTGCGAAATCTGGGGACAATATTATATCATTATTTAAAGTCATCGCATCTACACTTCCTGGCACTGAAACTAGTCAAATGGTTTCCATGTCTGCCCGATTGTCAACAACTCAAGGCCAGAATGCTGGGCCAACTTCAAATCCAACACCTCAGTCAAGTACATATGATCCGCCTCACTTTTCGCTTAAGAGTTTTGTAGACATCCAGCTCAATCCAGCCACAGTGAACGAGGCAGACCAAAAAAAGACCCAAAAATCAAATAGCCAAGGCTGTTGCTAGCAGTTTTTTATTGTTATTTAATCTTACAATCTTTGTTGTTGGAATTCTATTCTTCCGTGATTCTAAAGATATAGTTATTCTTTGATTATCACATATTTTTGTTTTTTTTGATTCCGAAAAAACATTAATTCTAAATTGTAGTCGCAACAACACCAGCAAGCAGAAATAATATTTACTATGCTGTGGTCTCTTTGCTGAGCATGGTGAAATGAGGAAGCCTTTCATATAGGGGAAATACGAAACTCAGTGGTAGTAGCAATAGTAAGCTCATTTATTAAATTAAGTGAATTTAAATTAACTTTCTGTTAATGAAAGCCAGAGAGCCCCTTCCAGATAGCAGTAAGAGCAACAAAGCCACGAGCGACTTGATGGACAGCAGTTCTTACATAATATCTGAACTAGAAGCAGCCTATCAAACACCAAAGCTATGGGAATCGGAGGAAAAGAAGCCAACACCAGATCCCGCAAAATCTAATACGAAGCTTAAAGAACTATACCTCCAAAAGTTCCATAATATTCATAATATTCAGGATTCATCGATCACCTCAAACTCGAATCAAGGATGCCCTTCGAACGAGTCGCCTGAGACGAAATCGAGGGTTCAAGAGCCAAGGCAGAGTGATGAGCTTTCCTTAAAAGATGTTCCACTGTTCAATCAACTTAGAAATGCCCCAGAAGTTAGGCCTTCAGTAAAGGGAAGATTTGAGCAATTTATGAGCCGATACAGTTCACCGGATCGTCAAAAAAGCGTTCCGGCCTTAGATCTTGCTCCTTTAAAAAATACATCTCCAACTACACCTACTCCAGAAAAGCGAGTAATATCGCAACTAACCATCGAAGAATTGCTTGCATTAACCTCTAAGAGATCTGCTCAAGTGAAACAAGGAGAAAATAATTTAACTGTAGCACTTTCTAAATTCTCAGAATCAAATAGTATGAATGAGAGTTATCAGAATGATAGTCCATCAAATCACAACAAAATTGCTTCGAAAACTAGCAATCATCAGTTAATAGCACCTGAGGAGGTAAAGGTAAATTCAACACAGATCCAAGCGCAGAAGTCCCTCGAGAAGCCCTCTCAGAAGCGTCCGATTTCCAAAAAGGCGAATAAATCTCCAAAACAAAAAAGCCTACACAGTTCTGAATCAAAGGATAGAAATCGTTCAAATGGGAATAATAATACAGAGCAATTTGTTGGAGGTCGTCTGCAGAATTTTGATGACCAATTAAAGTCAAAAAATCAGGCACTCTCGACGTTGAAGAAAAAAAAGGAGTACAAAATATTACTGGAGATTTCAAAAAAAGAACAGATTGATCGGCAAAAAGAAATCAGTGTGTTAAAAGCAACTCTGACGAGAGCGCTAGAAGAGAAAGAGAAACTTCAAAAAGATTTCGAGAATCTCAGTGAAAGACTCACGATTTACGAGAAGTCAGCCTCAACTAGTGAAGCAAATCGTAGGAAGAGAGAGCTCAGTCACCAACTTAACTGTTCGAAAATAAGAGAAATCAGCCTTGAAGAGCGATGTGAAAAATTAGAGCAGAGCCTAAAACATGAGAAAGAGAAAAACTCTAAGTTAAACGCTTCTGTATTAGTATGGAAGACAAGGTGGGAGAATCGGAAACATGAAGGATTAAATAATTCAAGATTTGATGAAACTCAATTACAGTTAGATCTATTTGGCCTTGGAAACCAAGGAAATGCTTGTAGAAATGATTTGTTCCACTATGATTCACAGCATTACTCATCCAATGAGCTTCAAACACTAAGAACCAGCTTGAACGAAGTAACTGCAAAATTGAAAGAAATGCAGAGCAAGGTAAATCAGGAGAGGACTAAGCGGGTTCAGCTCGAAGAGGAGCTGGCCGTGACAAAAGCAAAGTTGGCTGAGCAAGTAAATAGATCTCTTTCAAAGAATCCTGAGAAGAAGATGAAGAGCGAAACGAATAATGAGGAGAAATTGAAAACTGAATTACTACTTAAGGATAAAGAGCTGAAGCAAACCATTAATGAGTTGAACGAACTAAAAATTTGGCTCGAAAAAGCACAGGAGACGATTACAGTTCTTAAAGCCAAGGAAAGCGAGCATGAGAAAAAGTCAAGAATCCTTTCGTCTCAAACGAGCACAAGACACTCATCTCCAAAGGATAATCGGAGTTTTGCTCTTGAAATCAGCAATGATACTTTATTAGAAGCTGCACTGAAGGATTCCCAATATCGAGAAGATGCGCTGCGACGAGAGCTCAAAGAGAAGCAAGCTCAAATTGGAGACTTAACTACTAAATTAGCAGCACAAGAGGGGTCCCTCAAGAAATCTTTAGATTTTGAAAGAATCCAAGCCCAGAAAACACTATCGGATGAAGGGAAACAAGACTGTAAAATCACTCTGGAGAAATTGGTGTCCAAAATAAAAGTTTTATTGAAACAATGTGGTTCTGATGTTGTCTCGATTGATCAATTGAAACCTGAATCGATGATAGACCAAGCACTAACTACAGTATCTGCTGTGCTATCTCAGAACGGAAAGCTTAAATCAGAACTCAAAGCGAGAACGGAAGATCTTCAGCGATTGCAGAATGATTATGAGAATTCACGCACAAAATGCGATGAATTCAATCAGCAGCTCATTTCAAAAGGAAAAGAAATCACAAACTTGAAAAATAAGAATGAAGAGCTCTCTAAGAGTACCATCAAGCTGCAAAAAGAGCATCAAGAACTTCTTCAAAGGAAGAAAGAGACTCAACCACTTGGAGGAGCTATTGATCATAAAGCTACAGCTCAAGATAATTTGCAAGTTTTACGGAATCTAGAGCAAGAGTTAGAAAGCAAAAATCAGGTTATAATCAACCTGGAAAATAATCAAACTCATTTGGAAACAAAACTGGCTGAAACTTTAGAAGAACTTACTCTCAGCAAAGCAGAATTGAGAAAGATGTCTACTCTTCAAGCAGGCAAAAACGCCTTTTCTGGAAATGAAGAAATAAAAGCTCTGAAAGTTACAGTGGCTAACAAGGAAGCCCAGATAGCTCAAACCCAAAAAGAAATTGTTTCAACAGTTAATGATGAAAAAATTAAAACATTGGAAGAAATAAATAAGAGGTTGGAGGCTCAGTTATCAGATTCTAAAAGTAGAATTGGCAGTTTGGAGCATGACATCGTTTCGTTACAGGGCCGCCTCTCTCATTTAAAAAGCAATCAAGAGGCAACAGTAGACGACTCTGATCGAAAATCTTTAGAAGCGGATGAAATTATCATGAGATTAAATGAAGAGTTGAAGAAAAGTAGGCTGGAACGCGAGACATTGGCCACTCAAAAAAATGAAGAGAGTGCTACATTACAGAATTCGCTGAAGGAAGCGAACAAGATGCTTGAGTCAGCGAGATTGTCGAAAGAACAAGAAGAAGTGAGCTTGCGAAATCAAATGGTTGCTGGACTGAAAAATAGAGTCCAGGAGCTTGAATTAGAAGTAAAAAGTCAGGAACAGTCTCGAAAAGGCGTCAATCACCAACAGGAAGTTTCGAAAATGAGAGAGAAGGATCTGAAAGCTTCAAAGGAAGAAATAGATGAACTTAACATGAGACTCAAGAATTATGAAGACCAAATCTCCAGAATAACTATCAAAGCTGAAAGAGAAAGGAATCAGCAACAACTCGATTGGCAGACATTACTGAGCAAACAGGCAGCATTGGAGGAAACGATAGATAATCTGCGTAATGAACTCGATGCAGAAAGGCTTAAGCTTAGAAATGGTGCTGATGCGCAAGAAGAATTAAAGAGGGCCCATAAAGAAGTCATCTTAGAAATGGAGAGCAGACACGCAATTTCGCTGAAAGAAAAAGACGCTATTATACTTGCTAGTAATGAAGAAATTACCAAGTTGAAAGAACAGATAATTGGTCATGAGACTCTGATAGCAACTTTCAAACAGTCGTCGTCCACTGCAGAGGAAACCCTTCGATTTAAAATTACCGAGTCAGAGTCTCGGATCAATCAATTGCTCTTTCAAATTAACGAAATCAATTCATCTAAAGAGCTGCTATCAGAACAACTTAGTAGGTCTCAAGAAAAGATTTCGAAGCTCGAGCAGGAGAATTCTCAACAACAGTTGCATGAAAAAGATCTATTGATCAACTTGAGTCAGCTTCAGCTGCAAATAGCAGAATTTGAAAAGAAAGTGGAAAGTTTAGAAGGAGAATTGATTCGTAAAGAAGAGACTATTTCCACTACCAAATTCACGCGTGATGCTGCCGTAGAAGAATCGATAAAGCAGCTAAATGAAAATTTGTCTCAAGCTGAATCAACCATCCTAGATATGCAGTGTCAGATCGCAGCACTCCTACCGAAAGTTTCAGCTGGTGAGGAAGTTGCTAAGCAGCTAGAGATCCAAAAGGCAGCCGTAAAACTGCTCGAAGAAGATAAGCGCACGCTGGTACAAGAAAACGAATTACTTAAAGCTAACGCTGAAGAGTTGGAGCAAGAAGTTACAAAGTTTAAAAAAAGCAGATATGATGCCCGAAAATCTATTCGTGGAGAAGAGAATATTGCAGTGTTGAGACTTCGAGAGGAAGTGAGAGTGCGTGAAGAACAAATTGCAAGCCTCGAAAAATCCAATAAAAGTGTAAAAGATCACTATGAACTTCAGCTCAAGAATGCGAACGCTACAATCCTCGAACTGTGCAATGAGCAAGCGAAACTTCTATCTGGGAAAGGAGGAGCGACTGCAGACAAAAAAGCTCAGCTGAAGGCTCAAGAACTTGAAAACATGAATCTGATATATAAACAAGAGATAGAGCATTTTAGATTTTTATTCGAGGATCAAGAAACTCGTATCCAGGAGAATGAGAAGCAGACTAAAGACTTAACAAAGAAACTACAAGAAACCGAGGAGCAGTTTGAAAAATTAAAAAATGAACAGGAAGAAACCCAGGAGGAGTTGGAAAATGTTAAGAGCAGTTTGGACGCCCAGAAGAAGCTCCTGAAGAAGTATCAAGATCAAAACAAAACTCTGATGGCTGAAAAGGATGATTTGACGAACAAATTGACCGAATGTGAGGCAGCTTTAGAGCACTATCAAAATGAAATGACTCGGTATATTGACAAAATAAATGATGTTCAAAACAGCGAGCATAAAATGCGACAAGAAAACGAAGCTTTAAAGAAAAAGAAGACGGGTTGGAAGCTATTTTAGTTCATTTATCCATGGAATAACGAATTCCTGGCTTATTGCCGAAGTTTCTTTGACAAACATTTTTAATTATATCAGTGGAACTACTTTACTGCAAATGATAGACCTGAATCTCTCTCTTTTTTTTTTGAAAGAAATAATAATATCATTTTTCGGACATGCTTTATGGAATACCATGTGATACTTAAATTTACAATTCAGAGAAGCTAACAACTTAAAATTTAATTTACCATTCCTATTCTAAATTCTAAGAGTGGATAAGAGTCCCTTTGGAAAAATTGTTTTCAGGTTGTTATTTTGATTAAAATATGCAATATAAGCTAGCAAACATAAATTCACATGGCGGCTATTTATTTCAAAACTATGCCAATGCCAATCTAGGATACAAGACATAATAGTTCGTAATTACAAACGAATAATCGCTTAACTCCACCGGTCTGCTCTACCACAACATCGATCTCGTCATTATTTTCCATATTTAGCTAGTAAAGATAGCAAAAAAATAAGACCATTTATAAAAACATTTTGCGCCTACTTCGTTGGGAGTCTGTTGCTCTGTAATTCTTTCTCCGTCAAATAAGAATCTGACGTTCTGTGGATTAATCTAATAGAATTAGATTAAGGTAAGGAACCAATAAAAACAAAATTTACTTGTTGGCGGTTGCAGTAGGCATCCATGAGTTTTTTAAACTGCGTTGACTTTTTTATTTTGAAAAATACTTCTTCACCATCCTAAATCACCATTGGTTATTGAACTTTTATAACTGAGCTGCTACCTGAGATTTGACCTTCAGATTGAGGTAGTTGTCTCCGGCGGCCTGATTTGTTTCAGGTTCTTTATTTGATGCGTTGCCCTCATTGTTTGCCATAGCTTCTTACGACTCTTTTTTCTGCTGGACTCGCTTAATTTTCTGAATATCAATTATTAAAAATGATGAGGAAGGGCTTTTATAATCAAACAGCTGCTAGCCGTTAGCTGGACTACTATCTTTGGATGGTGGAAATTAAAGGAATTAGAAAAAAAGGCCAATTAAACAAAAACAATCTTGTTCGGATTTCAAAAAATCGTTGGAATATTTGGCATATTAATTTATTATATGTTTATTTGATCTAGGATAATTTGAGGTTGGTAGTAGTAGTTCTTCGGAGAAGACATTTAAATTTGATGTAGCAGTAACTCTTATTGAAATATTTAGCTTCTGCTGATGTGACATATTTTGTAGTAGTAATAGTGAATTGAAGCTTCTAATAATTTGCAAAGTGAGCATATTTGGCGGTAAAAACTCCAATTATTGGAAGACTATAAAAACTAATTTAAAATAAAAACGGGTCAAAAATGCTGTCTGACTGACTCTTCACTACGATAATTTGAAAGATTTTGTCAATTAAAGGAGCTACATGGAAGGGCAGAGGAACAAGATTTCAGATTTCGTAAATTACTTGAATATCGGATGATTTTCATATTTAATCAATGTTATTATGCGTTCAGCTGAGTACAAGAGTTGCAATTATCATTTGTGACCAACTTTTGGTTTAGTTTGTGAAGGCTGTAATCAATTTGCTTTGGTTTTATGAAGTTAATGTTCCCAGATTGAGGTCCAGTCAACCTAACCTTAACGTTTCTATGGTCGATGAATTGAATTGCAAAAAAGAATGCAAGAAACCCGTTAAAAATTGCCATTTGCTGGTGCTTGACTCAGTTTGCCATGCTGAAGAATTCGATCATTTAATCTGACCATTTTCAATGCAAATTCGATATTGCCTTGGATTTCTGTATGAGATTCTCTTTTTCAAGCGAGAAATGCGACAAGCACAACGATAGGTTGGGATTATTTCTGGAAATCAAATCGAATCCGTTAAAATTCGTATATTTGAACCTGAAGACAAATCAACCCAAGCGAATCTCTGTACCGCTCATCAAGGACTCCCGACTAAATACGTTTTCTTATCTCAATCAAAAAATTTCTAAGCCCTTCGCTCACTTTTCTCCAATAAAGCCTCAGATTTTAAAATCAATAAAATTTGCTCTTGCGTTCAAACGCCAATTCCGATTAGTTTCTTGGTGATAAAGAAGGAACCTCAAGATCATGTTCATGAGAATTCAGAAATGTCCTTTTCATATTCTAGTGTCTCGTGCTGTCATTTCAAGTATAATTTCTTCGTGACTGAATTTACAAAAGTGCGTCTTAGAGTTTTTAGTTTCTGATTATCCATTTCTACGATATCAAAAGTCAGTTTCAAAAAATTTGAATTAAAAAATTTGGGCGGAAAATTAATTCAAACTTTCAAATGATCTCACTTATTAATTTCGCTCACTAAAGTCTCAGATATAAATTTTCGCGTTCTTTCTAGATTTATTTCAAATCCAATCCAAAAGCGAAGAAAAAGAAATGGGAAACTGCAACTTTAAAAGCGAAGTCCAAGAAAAAACCTCATGTAATCATTGACAGATGGAATATGAAAATTAAAAACGCATTTTCTTTATAGCAACTTCAGTCAGCAATTTTCAATACCTTCACATGATTGGAAGAGGCTCATTTGGGAAAGTAAGATATTACTTTGTTGCTCAAACCTAATTTTTTAGCTCTGGAGAGTCGAAAAGAAGAAAACAAAGGAAATATTTGCCCTCAAGGAAATGTCTAAAGCGAGGTAAATATTTTTTGTAAGGATATTTTCATTTATCTAAATATTTATCAAGGATTATAGCAAAAAAGAGCGTGAATTCAGTTATGAATGAACGGGAAATTTTGAGTCAAATTCGCCATACGTATGAATAAATTCGGTGCAACAGCAAGAAGTCCTAAATGATAAACTAGATTCATTGTGAACATACTCAGCGCTTTCCAAGACCGAGAAAATCTATACTTATTGTTGGAGCTAATGACCGGAGGAGATCTTCGATATCACTTAATAAGAAATTTCATATTCACTGAAGAGCAAACGAGTAAATTCCTTATTAGAACCATTTTTGCTAACACCATGGTCATAGAATTTATAGTTGCTTGCATTATTGTTGGATTGGAGTACCTGCATGCTCATGCAATCCTTCATCGAGATATTAAACCTGAAAATCTCGTCTTCGACGAAAGAGGTAACTCTTCAATTTGTTACTCTCCTTATCATTTAACTGCAAAAGGCTACTTGAGGATTACTGATTTTGGTATTTCGAAATTTTGGAGACCTGAAAACTCAGGCGATACGTCAGGAACGCCTGGCTATATGGGTAAAAATTTATTCGCTGTGGTGTCATCATAGCATTTAATTAGCCCCAGAGGTGATGTGTAGACAAAATCATGGAGTTGCAGTTGATTATTATGCTTTGGGTGTTATTGCCTATGAATGCATGCTAGGAAGGGTATGATCTAGTTATGAAAATTAGTGTCATTAAAACGCCTTCATTAGAGACCAGTCAACGGAAAAAGCAGGAAAGAGATACGAGATCAGATTCTCGCAAGACAAGTACAAATTAAACGAGAGGATATACCACCCGGATGGTCACTTGAAGCGGTTGATTTCATTAATAAAGTAACTAAACTCAGTAATTCTTGAAAAATAATGGGTGTTTAGTTAATACAACGAAAACCCATAAACAGACTCGGTATTAATGGGCCTAAAGAGGTCAAGGATCATCCTTGGTTCAAAGACTTTGATTGGGAAAGCTTGAAAAATAAATCGATGCCCTCACCCATTAGAATTATAGTAAAATTGTGCTCGAAATTTATTTTCAACAAGAAATTGCTAGGGAGACAATAGTGAGATAGGAAAAAGTGCGATGAAAGAACACTGGAATGATACAGATGATGAAATTATAAAACAAAACGCAGTCTTACTGCGCAGAAATTCTGTGCAAAGAGTATTCACGGGATATAATTATGATTCTCCGAATGCCTTAGCTACCGTCCCAATTTCCAAGTTAGAAAATTCTGTGCATTCTCACTATGCATCCAATGTGAGCAGCACAAATCAAAGCAACGAAATGTATCAAAGCATTGAAAAATATTAAAAAACAAACAAACAAGAGTTGGAAGAGGAGAAGAAGAGCTGGTGAGAAAATAGGCTTTTATCCAATGACTATGTAAATGCTAGAGTTCGAGAAGATTTATTTTTTTTTCACAAAACTTTGTAAGCATCAGTCGATGCAGTTGAGTGTGACTGTGTAAACTTCTAAACCCATGATAAGTTCCTACAGTTTTATTTGTAAAAAGTGCTAGATATCAATTTGCTCTTGTTTTATAAGTTTCAATTCTATATTATAGCTGAACATGATGCAAGGAAAATATGTTCTTCAATGATCCTGAAAAGTAAAGGAATCAAGTTATGTTTCGCTTTGCGTCATCAGAAAAAGCTTAGCTTAGCATAAGCCTCTTATACTGACCTGATTATCTTTCCATACCGGTTAACTAGTAGCTATCAGATTTACGATATGATGAATAAATTGGTTACGTCAATTTCACCAAATAACCTCGAACTACTTATTATCGTTGCAGGAACTCAACTCACTGAATATTAACACTGCCACAGTAGCAAAAATAAATTTTATAGGGTTTGGCGGTGGATCAACCACAGTTAGGTCAAGCTACTCGGAGCGAGATTTGAAATTGTTCCAAAATTATGAGGAAGTTTCGAACAAGACAAATATTGGACCGCCGCCAGTTTTGTCCAATGATTCACAACAATGGGTTCAGGCTATTATAAATTCAACTCCTGCGTTGACTCACATGACCTTAGCTTCAATCTGTGACTTACTTTCGGTTGAGTACTATAATACAACCGATATGGAAAAAATGAGCCTCGTTTGTAGAGAAAATCTTTATAAACTGTCTCATAACAATGAAACTATAAATGAATCCACAAAAAGCCTTCCATCCGCGCTAAAATTTCTTGGGATCGTTCCTACTATCGGACGACTTGGGAAAGAGAACGTGGACACTCCAATTGAAGAGGCAAGTATTTTAGTCAAGCCGAAAGCTATCATGGTTTGTCGAGGTTCAGTCGCAGGTCCTTTGGTAGGTCTGGCTATTGTACTTCTTAATGGTATTGACGAATACACAACGAGCTGGGTAGGCAAAAAATCTGATCTATGCTCAAGATGGAATATTACTGAAGGACGAAATATCAACAAAATAGTCATTAGTTTGGGATCAAAAAGCATTCAAGGAATACAATTCTTCTTAGACACAAGAGAATCTTCGCCATATTTCGGTGTTAAAGTTGGATACTCATACCAAATCCCGATTTATGGCAGAATTATCGGCATCTAAGGTACAGCAAGTGTTACAATTCAAAGCCTCGGATTTTATTATCATGCTATTAAATATGACTCCTCGATACTTCATCTGCCCACAACGACTGGCCTTGTCAGAAATCCATCTCCCCGTTCATTTTACGATCCTTATATTACCGACCCTTCAATGGCTATTTCCGAGATCATTGTCTATAGCACAACTGGTTTTATCGATGACATTCAATTGGTATTTGCAAATGGATATCAGAGTCCTTCACATTTCGACCACAATGGTTTGATTTCTAACGCTGAGAAAATCACAAATAATAGAACTATTAAACGGATAACTTTTGTCGCTAAAACCTACATTGAATCTTTAATTTTCGATTTTGATGATCAGTCTCAGGTCACTTTCGGAACTTCAGCAGGAGGAACACTTCTTCAGTTGGAAATTTATGGACAAATTACTGGTTTTTTTGGATCACTTGCATCGCGGTTCGATTTAAAAAGAAGCGTAATATACCCACGATAAGTAAATACACACTAACATCGATCGGATTTTTTGTATTGGAAAGCCATTAATGAGATTACTCTTGAAACATTGAATTCAGCTAAGTGAATAACTAAATTCTTTTTTTGTAGGTGGCTAACTTTCACAACAATAACTCCCTCAACAATTAACCTAAACTTCACCGATTTGAGAGAGAGGCATTTTGATTGGTCTCTGGTGCTCAGATTTTTGCTAACAAATTATTATTTCTCTTCTGAATTTCTTTTCTGCTCGTCATTATTTAGAGCCAAGCTATCGCCTGTGATTACTTCGCTCTGATTGCTCATCTTATTTTTTGGAAAACTCGTTGCGACTTTCCAAACTGAGCCAATAATTTAATTTTTAATTTTTTTTTTTTCTTTGCTTTGAGCATGGTGTTGCTTGGGATCATTGAATCATATCTGTTTCCTATTGGCTCATTCACACATTTTTCTCCTTTTATTCTAGAGATTTTCGCAATTTTGATATAATTTCTTTCAAGGAATGGTTGCTTCCTCATCAGATCTTCGAAAGCTTATGGCTGCTTGTAATCGTGATCCAGCAGACGTTTTAGCGGTTTTATTTTAGAATCTCTTGGTCCGTAGTTGTCTATAAATATTCATATTCTCTTTTTGTTCTTTCAGCTCTATTTTTTTTTTGGGAGGATATCACTCATGTTGTTCCATAGTAAACAGAATTACTACTTATTTCATTGATTTATTTTTCTGATAACGGTTACTGGTTTCTCAAAGGTTTAATTACGAAGCAAAGCGCCAAAATTGTTTCTTTTGTTCATTATTTAACTCATATCGTTGTCACTATCAATTATGCTGATTGTAAGTGAATGTTCCATGGCCATTTGCGTCGTCATGGAGTTGTATTTAGATTTTCTGTCTAAGTTTTCTTATGAAAATTATTTAAATGAACATTGCGTAATTCAGAAAGAGAAGTAGTTGACTATCTGTCTTTTGTACTAGAACTCTGCTGATGCCTTGAATGAGTAATGTTGTCCTTCGGCTTTCCGTAAACTCATCCGTCCTGCAATGAAAAACATCGAAAATGCTTATTATTCATCTCCTTTTACCCCTGCGAGAGATTTCAAGATCTGCTTTGGATATGGTGTGTTTGGGGTTCCTTTGGTGAAGTAACTGTTGCTGGAAAGCGGTGCTGCCGATTGCCTTACTGAACATTTTGCACCATGATTAAATTTGGATTTCTCTATGGGTACAAATGATGAATTAGGAAGAAAGATTGTCTTTCTGGTTGCGATCTTGATCGAGTTAGAAGTAAATGATGAGATAACCTCACGCTTTGTCGATAATTTCCGACTGATGCCGTTCCACTCGATCTAAATGAGTTTCATGAATGTAGCTCGAAGCAGTCTTTGAGGGCTGTAGATGAGAAGCCTAAGAACACAACTCCGACAAGAAAAGCGTAATCACCCTCAGAAGCATTGAATGCTTGAAAATTGTTAATTGACTCGCAGAAAATATTTCTGAGTGGAGGAGGAGCTTGGAAAGGTCGAACATATTTATTTTCCATGCAACCTGGATCAAAGTGTCTTATGTTGTTCAATAGCTCTGAGACTTCATTGAAGCAATTGAAAATTTCGCCTCCAACAATAATGCTTGATATTTTCTCTACAACTTCTGGAACTTCTCTTCATGGTCTCCGGCATATACTGCAAAGAAGTCTACAATAGAGTACATCTTTGTGGAAGGTTTTGGAAAAACAGAACGAAACTCCTAAAGTCTTTCATGGTTCCATTTGTGTTTTTTCCTCTGGGAGTGAGGAAATATCACTCGTCATGCCTCTCTCTGCTCAAAATGCATCTGTCATAAAGAATCGAGGATTTTATTCTTGTCCTCAGATACCTGAGTCTGCAAAATATTACATAATTAGTGCTGGTAATAAGTTCTAAGGACTCCCTAACCGTATTTCGAGCTTGAGCTACTTCTCGAATTGAATCAAAAAAAAAAATTCGCTCCACCAAAAGTATGAGTTCCCTATGTGTGAAGAATCAAGGCGTTCAAGATCACATAATGAAACAATCCCAAAAAAGCGAGATTCAAAGAAATCCATAGTTTTAATAATTTGTCCAATCAAATTGATTTTAATGTATTCATGTTTTTACTGCAGCATTTTCAAAAAAAAAGTGTGCAATGTTGATCTTTCTGGCTAAATTCTGCCAAGAGAGTCCGAATTCTCCGAGTAGGAGCCATGGGTCCTAGGATAATTTTCATGACAGATTCGAAGTTACGAGCTGGAATTTCATTGGCTAATTTGTCTATTTAACACAGTAGGCCAAAGTTTTAATAAAATATTTTCTAAGTCACTAAAAAATTCAAAGCTGACATGTTAGCGGGTCCTCTCACAGAAGCACAAGTCCAAGAGATTAGAGCCAAAAATGGTCCGAATGAAGCTGAAGTGAAACGAAACCGATTCCGAACTCTTAAAATATTCCTAAGTGCCGCCTTTGGCCCCTTTAATTTGTTACTCCTTGGTATAGCCATCACAACATGCGCGACTGGAGATCTGCAAGGTTTCATAATTATTTTGACCCTTGATATTCTCAGCACTTTAATTCAATTCTTCCAGGAATATCGAAGCAATAACATAGCCGCTAAATTAAGACAAGATATTGGTGCCAAGACTGTAGAAGTCCAACGATTCGGTGACGAAGAGAGTAGGCCAAAAACTCTGAGCGCAAGAGATCTTGTAGTTGGAGATATTGTGTTTCTGAAAGAAGGAGACACTGTCCCGGCTGACATGATACTCGCAGAGTCCAAGGAGCTCCGAGTATCTGAGGCAGCTTTGAATGGCGAAGAACACCCGAAGAAAAAGAAGATTGCTCCAGTCACTAAAAAGGGGCAGCAGATGATTGAACTAGAAAATATTGATCACGGCCTTCATCTTTGCCTTATGGGAAGCGCTGTTGTTTCGGGGAGTGGCAAAGGAATCGTGTTGCATACTGGCCGCACGACCATTTACGCTGGAATTATCTCTGACGCTTCCCAGGAGAAACCTTCAACTCCTTTCGACAAGGGAATATTGAGAATCACTCAGCTGTTGCTAACGTTGGCATTGGTGATGACGATTACTGTCTTTCTGATTCATTTCTTGTCAGGTAAACCCGTTCTTGACGGTTTAAAATTTGCAGTTTCAGTGGGAATAACTGTAGCTCCAGAGCTCCTCCCCGTTATTGTGAATGTAACACAGTCGCGAGCAGCATTTATGATGAGCAAGTCGAACACTCGAGTCTCAAAAAATAAAGCCGTTATCAACCTAGGGTGCATGGATGTGCTTTGTATGGACAAAACAGGTACAATTACCGAGAACAAAGTGACTGTTGCCAAAGCAGTGGACGCAAAGGGCAAAGACAACATGGATGTGCTTCGGCTCGCATACCTTAATTCCGCTCTCAGCGATGGAAAAATGGCTGTTGAAAATGCGATTATCACAGCATACGAGCAACTGTTCGAGAGCGAAGGAAATTCTTCGAAAGTTGAAAAGAATGATAACAAAGACGAAGAGGGTACGCTCGAAGATACCAAGAGGAACTTCCATCGCAGCATGATCTATCAAGTTATTCAAAGCACTACGAAAATATTCGAGAGAGGGTTCGACTCTCATACACGTCTACAAGGTGTTATTCTCAGTCGAAAAGGAAATTATGAACTCATCTGCAAAGGCGCCGTCGACGAAGTGTTAAATGCTTGTGTTCCAATGACCTCACGCCCTCCGATTGAATCCGGATATCGTGCAGTAGCAATCGCTAAAAAAGACCTTCCTGGAACCATGCTACCGCCAGAACTTGAGAAAGAGTTAGATAATATGACTGGTCTAACTTTTATTGGAATTCTCTATCTTCTTGACCAGCCAAAAAAATCGGCAAAGTCCACAATTGGAACTTTGAATGAGCAAGGAGTCAAAGTCAAGATGATAAGTGGCGATGCGAAAGAAACTTGTATGACAATTGCTCGAGAAGTTGGAATCCTAAGAGAAAGCCCATTGATCGATCCACAGCGACAAGTCATAAGCGGCGATGAAATAGAGAAGCTTCCTCTTGAACTTCGTGCTCAAGCAGTGATAGACGCCCAAGTCTTTGCAAAAATGAGACCTCGCCACAAGAAAATAGTTGTCGAAGCACTCAAAAGTCAAGGGTTGACAGTAGGAATGATTGGAGATGGGCTGAACGACGCAACTGCAATCAAGATGGCTGACATTGGAATAACTTTTGGAGGGGATTTAGCTATGCCAGCATGCCAAGACCTCGCAGATGTTGTACTCGGTGGACCAGAGCTTAATCCAATTACAGATGGTGTGAACTACGGTCGTGCTACTTTCTACAACACAGTCAAATACACGAAGACGCAGCTCAGTGGATCACTGAGTAACGCGCTAAGCAACCTCATCGCGCCTTGGATTCTGCCATTTTTACCAATGCTGAGCACTCAAATACTACTGCAAAATCTGCTGATTGATCTTTGTCTTGTCCCTCTACCTTGGGACAATGTTGACAAGATAGCCTATGCCTCTCCTAGAGCATGGAGCGTGAAGTTACATTTAGTTTATATGATCATAATGGCTCCCATTGGATCCGCTTTCGATATGGTAACTTTTGCTTATTTCAAGTATGCGAAAGATTGCAATGAACCTGATCTTGGTGCTCCTCTCCAAACTGGATGGTTCGTTGCTGGGGTGGCGACACAAGCTTTAGTATTCCACGTGCTTAGGACAACAGAACTTCCTTTCATTCGAAATAGAGCTTGTTTAGGTTTGATCATTTCGACTTTGGGAATCGCAGCGATAGCTATGCTACTGCCACTTCTCCCATTCTCATCCTCAATATTTGGGATGGTTAGGCTTGATGGCCAGTACTATCTTGTATTAG
>ENA-UOTZ01000234-UOTZ01000234.1-compost-metagenome-genome-assembly--contig:-NODE-234-length-46591-cov-12.169454_pt1 | contig 46591 bp, 23 predicted proteins | sample MGYA00238144_ERZ746983 | MGnify/ENA primary metagenome ERZ746983 (study PRJEB28759, sample SAMN06268863) | compost metagenome | isolation source: single cell | place: USA: California, Emeryville, Joint...
TTGAGAGGATGTTGAATGAAGAATCTAGAGACCTTTCTGATCTTAAAGAGCTGAGAAATAGAGAGGACGTAGCGTCGTTAATTTCCCGAATTTTTATTGTGGAATCGCTTGAACCTGATGCGAAGTACTTTCCATCAGGGGAAAAACTCACGCTTCCAACCGTTCCGTCATGGGCTTTAATATCTGCAATACATTTAGAGGTTTCTACTTCCCATATCTTAGCTGTGTGATCATCTGAGCCTGAAGCAACATGTTTTCCACTGGGAGAAAAAGCTCACACTATTCACAAAATCTTTGTGTCCATTAAGAGTTGCAAAACATTGTAAGGTGCTCATCTCCCAAATCCTCACTGTGGTATCACTCGACCCTGATGCAACATATTTCTCATCAAGAGAAAAACACACACTTTGAATACAATCAGTGTGTCCTTGAAGGGTTGCAAGGCATTTAGATGTTTCTACTTCCCAAATTTTCACTATGCTATCTTTTGAACCTGATACAATGTGCTTCCCATCCCGAGAAAACTAACGCACCTCACCAATTGGGGATGTTGAAGGTCAGGAAGGACGCCGAATTTGACTGCTCTAAGGTTGGTTTTTACAAACTTTACACCATCTGCTTGAAGATTTCTCAAATTGGTATAGCTTAGATCAGCTCCTGAAAAATCAACCCCTGAAAAGATACCATTCTGAATATTAGAACCCTGGATATTGACACTGCTTAAATCTTGGGCGGTGAAAGAATAACGAGAAGCAACAAGGATGGTAATGCTGTTGGCAGCCACAATTGCTGCACGCTCACTCTTCTCGGTCTTGGTTAAATCAATTGCCTCCTCAGATATTGCGTCAGAACCAAATCGTGTCCTGCTGCGTCTGCAATGAATCTTACCAATTCTGTGTCAGTAACTATGCTTTTGCTCGATAAGATTTTACTATTTCCGTTGGTTCTTCTGAACTCGCCTTGAATAGCTTCAAGCAGATAGCTGCTTTTGATAGTGTCATGAATGAATTCAATCTTCACTTCTTGACTCTGTTTCTTGCTTTTCTTGGAGTTGCTGAAATATTTTGTTTCGATCTTCAGGGGTAGCACTCTTAGTAAGAACGACAAAGTTTGTCTTTTGAAATAAATAGCACTAACATACTCCAAGGCTTGAAATAGAGGCGTGGTTTGATCGAGTCTGAATTCGTCTCGTAAATGTAGTTGTACAGCTATGTATTTACCTCTTCTTCTTTGTTAACGATAAACTCTGTTATTTTACGAAGCTGGGATTTTTGTTCTTCAAAAATACCTCTGAAAAACGTGTTTGCGAAAAGAACTGACATCGATAGAAATACGGGGCAAGTATTTCTCATTTTGCAGAGGTTTGTTGGATTTTCAAAATTCCTATGATGGTGCGGGAATCTCTCGAAACTGTAATGTAAAGAACGAGCTAAGACCTCAGAATAACGATTAATTTACATTTCTCATGTGCGGGAATTCTCTTGCAAGTCATATTACCCTTGCTGCTAGCATTATGATTCCTCTTTCCAGCTTTCGAAGAATTAAATAATTTTATTTCAGCTGAAGAAATTAACTTTACTTACTTTTGTTCTGAGAACATATATACTGTTCGTGACCTTTCTGTCCATAAACACATGTGTTTTTACATAATATTGAGTCAAAAATTTAGATCGGATAAAAGAGAGGCCGTCCAGAAGATATAATTTGTACTTCAGATAGCTTCTCATTTAGCATAGACTCTTTGTGAAATGATATGCAGTAAAAGAATTATAATGTGGCACCAATAATCAATTCACTCAAAATACAAACTAAACTACATTACATCGCTTCGCTCCAAAGATGGAAATTTCATCTCAATTTACAAAACATACTCGTAGACAACTGTATCTCCATCATTTTGTTCTTCTTGAATCGTCTTAAAAAACTTCATTTGATGTTGGAAATTCGAAATTTTCTCAGAGAATATCAATAAACTAAACTAATGGATATGAAAATAACTCTTTCTTCAGATCTTCCCAAGTAACTTTGCTGAACATTGCTGCTGCAAATTCGAAATGACGTAAAATAATAACACAGGAAAAAATTTTACAAAGTTTGTGTTTTTGAAGCAGACAACTTATCGTCTCTGGAAATATTTTGAATCGCTCTTGCTGTAAGATATGGGTTGCTTTTCATAATCTTTTGTTTTAATTCATCTCTATTCAGTTGACTTTCAATTTAAAAAAAAACTGAAAGAAGCTGTCATCGGTATAGGTGCATGCGGTTTCTCGTAATGAGTGACGAGTCTAATATTTCGAATCAACTCTTTATAGATATCAGAATCCCTAATTTCAAGAGAGATCATTGTATTTCAAATTTACTCTTGATAACTCAAATTAAATGCGCCGGCCTCAACAATAAATAAACGAGGAGTAATTCCAAGAATTACAGGAGCTATTGCAATAAGAGTTTGTAATATTCAGATTATTTGACTCATTTCAATTCTTTACAGATTCAATTTCAAATATAGATTGCCTCATAATGAATTTGTAATCTAGAGCTAGTTATTACTCGTATTTTCTAGTTGTTGATGATTAGAAAAAACCACTTTGGTCTTTTCGCTTTGCTCCTATGTTGACAATGTAAGTCTAAGGGTTTTGGATGAAATTGCATACCTGGCTATGAAGAAAGCTAAAGTTCTTGCCAAGCCTTATTTCATGATTATTTAATGATGGTCTCCATGGTGATGATCTCCTCCTGCTTCTTTCACCTCTGCTTCGTCATCATGATAATTCAACTCAAGGGCCTTTTTGTTCGGGAACCATGAAATAATCTTATCGTCTAGCTTGGATGCTACATAGGACTCGATACCATTGAACTCGGTTGGGTCTTTCTTTTTTAGCAAAAACAGATAGTGTAAATAGTTCCAAAGGTGGTGGTTGTATTTGATATGGTTCAGGAACCCTTTTCCGTTCTTATCGAGTTTCCAGCGCTCTAGATCGCAAATATAGCACTTGCTGGACATATCACGGTCAATTTCTTCTTTATGGTCTCTCAAAGCCGCAAACGTTTCGATGATGATACCCAGCAGCAAGTTCATGAATATAACGTTGATGACTATGAAGAACAAAAACTCCCATACAACCTTTGACCACCATCTGAGTCTCGTATGACTTTCATAAGATGGAGTGACTGTTCGATCGCCAATACCTCCAGCACTTCTTGGTCCATAGTCGAGAGTGATAATGAAGCATTGCAGCATCGACGTACAGATTCTCTCACTCGATTTGTGATGATCAAAGTACAGATCGTCAAAGAACCAAAATCCGATTATTGTATAAATATACAAGCAGATTAAACCCACCACCGCTGTCATCAAGAGTTGCTTTGTGTTAAGCGTGACTGAGCGGACGACATTACGTAGATTAGGGAATCTGTCAACAACATCAAGAAGCTGCAATGAATACACAAGCTCAGGTCCTGGCAGTCCGAGTATCGAAACAATCAAGTAGAATGCTTGGTAACGGAAACCGCCGTCACCCAGAATGAAGTGGAGATTTGTCCAATAGTATACGAATTTCGTCCAGAGGTTTCCAAAGTTCCTTTTCCTGCCTTTCTTGAAGATTTCGCAATCAGGGCCTTTAGTGAGGAGAATTTGCATAGTCGCGGAGGTTTTGAGCGTGCTCGGATCAATGATAGTTTCTTCATTGTGATGGGAGTCGTTATTCGTGCCTGTAACCTCTTCATCGTCATCTTCGAAATTATTCTCTTCGATATGTGTAAGCTTTTGCTTTTCGACGAGCTCTCTCCATCGTTTGCGAAGAAGCAAAGGAACTCGAAGGACCAACCAGAAAATCATCATCAAGCTGGCAGTAATTATCTGTAAAATTCCGAAAAATTTGATGATATTGCTAATTTTTAAGGCAGAGTGCTCATCGCCTCCGAAGATCTCATAGTACGATGTTTGCAACATGCCATTTCTTCCAGTTTCCGGATCTGTATTGTAGTCTCTGTAGTAAGTGAACAATATCAGCAAATTAATAATAAAAGCAATCGTCGTTGAAGCGTCTCTGAAGAAAGTCAGCTTCTGCGCGCTGATTCTGATCCACCAGCGATTCAGTCGCGCCAAGTGCTCCATTTCATCAAACAGGTCGTCTCTTGCGTTCAAAAGCCCGAAAATCTTCTCGTTAGGCGATTCTCGCTTCACCTCAGCCATCAGCGTGTTCCTGCTTTTTCTAGTGAGGAATCGAGTCGTTGGGTGAATTGGGAAATACACCTTGATGAGCTGCTTATTAAAGATAATTTCGATGCTTGCGATGTTCGATTTGAAAAAGTGATATGCCTTTCTTTGAAGCAGGTTGAAGCTTTTTTCTTCAAATCCTTTTTTGATCAACTCATCGATTGATTTGTTATGATCTGCCAGAGTTAGAAGCAGAATAAACACTCCAAAGGACTCTAAGATAGAATCATTGAATGAGTCAGGAGTATTTTTCAGAACTTCTATGATGGTTGGGATTTTAAGGCTAGCAGAAACCCTTATCGACAGTTTATCACAGAAGGTTTTAAAATCATTGGCCAGCTTGTCCATTAGGAAATTGAAGTCAATTTGGTGACTCATTTCTTCAACAATGCTCTCGTCGACGTTGCCTTCAAGAAGCGAATACAGCAATTTCATGGCTTTCGTTACGGAATTACGAATATCTTCAAGTTGTTCATCGGAGGTAAATCCTCTTCGCTTCTGCTCAGAATTATTGTTGAAAATCGTCGCGTAATCCATGCAGAAATTGATGATTTTTGAATTAACTAATGTCTTTTGGTTGTCGATACAAGGGCCTTGCACAGCTTCAATCAAAAACTCAAGCAGCTGATCACCGAACGGCAAGCTATCTGTGTTAGCGAATCGGATAAATGAGCCGAACCACGCCGCAGAGCTGGAGATAAAGTCATGAGATCTGGGGTTCGTAGTTCCATTCTTCACAGTTTGCAATCGCAAGTGATTCTGCAGCGTCAAGTTATGTCCCTCGCAAAGCAACTGCAACAGTCTGAAGAGCTTGACGAGAATGTCAATCGAATCTTTACTTTCTTTGATAATTTGCGTATCACTCTCTCCGATGTCTGTCCGCATGAATCTTTCTGTATTTAACAGCTGCTTTGAAGGGCCTTCTTGTTGATTCGCCTCTGCGTCAGCGTCCTCCCCGAATAGATTCTTCTTTGCGTATCTCTCATTGACTCTGATCATATCCATTTTCAAACTTTCGATTTCAGTGGTAATGAGCTTTTGAATCGCTTGCATGAAATCGTTTTGAGTGTCATTTTTCATGTACTCTAAGAAAGTCTCCTGAGCTTTTAGGTTTCCTCCGATCAGCAATGCAATGGATAAGAGAACGCACTCTTCAATGATTTTTCTGTTGGTAGTCGAATAGAACAGTTTACAAAGCATCTCTATGACTCCAAAGGACGTAAGCTCGTTTTGTTTCCTGATTATCTTTCCTTTCACATCATCCCAGTCGTCAGTCTCCCATTCCGCAGCAGGCTTGTCATTCGGAGCTTCTCTTTCAATGATCTTCCTGAATATTCTTAATCCTTCGGCCCTCAAATCATCATCTAGGCCTTCGTCATCCCTCTCAATAAGCTCAATCAACGCTTTTACCACTTTTTCATAAGCGATCGAGCCTTGCTTCTCCGTAATTTTCTCAATATTCACAATCTTTTCAATGAAGGAATCGAATTCTTTTTCAACGTTTTTGCTGAAAGTTCTCGTCTCATCTGCTTCTAGACTCTCAATCTTCGCGTCAAGTCTGTCTGCATGAGATTCCTCATCCATGAACATCGATTGCTCTCTTCCTAAGGAACTTGAACGGTTCTCGAACCTTCCTAACATTGTCTTGTTCCTAACCAGCCTTTCATTTTCTGGTTTTTTCAGTTGTTCTTTATGATCCTGCATTTGAATGCCCTCGAAGTGAACAAGTTGCGATTTCAGCTCTTCTTCGAGCCCAAGCATTCTGATCTTGCTCCTATGGTGTTTGCCCAGTATGAAGTACAATTTGCTCATTTCTTTCTGCCTGTGATATCCTTTCGTTCCTAATTTAAACTTCTTTACTTCTGTCATGATAGACGAGAGGAGTTTCTCATACTCTGGGAGGTCTTTGGTGAGTTTATTCATGAAAAGCAGAGTGAGATTAGGGATGATGCCATCATAGACGAGTATTTCTTCGATTACTTTCGAATTAATAAGACCTTTATTAACAAATATGTCGTAATTGCTTCTGCCTTGCTCTCCCAAAACTCTTAAATCATCAGTCATTAAGAGGAATAGGTCTGTCAAGTCAGCATCTTCTTCTCTCATTTCCCTCTCAGTTTCCATGTACACGTGGAACAAGAAATACATCACAGCGTATTTGATGTAGTAGCACTGGCCCGCAATGCTATAAATTTGTTTTAACACCTTCATTGGGAACAAAAATTGGCATTTGCTCTCGGAGGCCGCGTTCTTATCTTCCGAAGAGACAGCCATGATGTCCAGGAGACTCACCAAATAGTCAAGCTCACCTGGCAAGACGATAGGGAACTTTTTCTCGAAAATTTTCGAATGATAGCCATCTAATAGATTTTTGAGCTCTGCCCAGATTTTCTCGTTGCTGAAATCCAACAGCACGGTCTTAAACTCTTTCCTTGAGAGGAAGTTAACAACTAGCGTCTGGTTCTTTTTAATCACATTATCGCGGTATTTCATCAAGGTATTGATAGTCAGAAGGAGCTTGCTACGACGCGGGTTATCCGGATGAAGCGAATCGATGGTCTTAACTACTACGTTTAAGTAATTCTCAAGGGCAGATTTATCATTTAGCAGGGCTTTATTATTCAAGAAGAGCTCGCCAATGATACTTTCAAGCCCGAGTGATGGGTCCTTTTTCAGCATCTTAAGCAGCAGTGGAGCATATTTTCCGACGATCTCTTGGTTATTGCGGTCTTTAGCTACAAACCTCGCAAGGAATTTCACACAAGCTTTGAGTATCTTTTGCGCTATGGCTGGACGGACTTCATCAGAGTCGAACCTTCCCTTTAGATCAAAGTTCAAGATCTCGAGAATTCCTTGGTACGTGTCCAAGTACCGCATGACTTTCTGGTAGTCAGGGTTTGGACCAGTGCCTCCTTCGAAAATCTCATCGACGTCGAAATTTCCAATGATTTTCTCCTCCTCAGGTGAAGCCTTTCTTCCGGCTATCTTACCAGTTTTTGATAGAGATTGAACAGACTCTGTGGTGAGGAATCCAGCTAGTTTTTCAACTATTTCAAGTACCTCTGCGCTTATTTTTTCGGCTTCTTCGTCATGTTTTCCATACCATTTTTCTGTTCTCTCAGCGAGGTCTTGGACTCTTCCGCCAATAGTTTTGATGATATTGATATTTTTCATTGTTTCTTTATCTTCAACGAGATACACGCTTGATATCATATCTTTGAGAGCTAGACGCTTAGTATGTTCTTTGTATAGGGTTTCAAAGGCTTGTTTCTGTAGCTCTTTTTTCTCATACAGGAGAAGATCGATCATGATAACCGCCAAGGGCACGCTGGTGTAATGTTCGACGCTGAAAGCGACGTCTTTATAGTTGTTTTCAATCCATTCATTTGGATTCTTCTCGCTACCAAGACTTTTTTTCGTTTTCACAATTTGACTTTCTTCTTCCTTTTTGAATTCCAGCAGGAAGCGCCTCATGTGCAAGTCATTGAAGAAATCCATGAAAATATTCACAATTGTGAGGATTTTCATTTTAATTTGCATAAGAACCTGAGTTCGGTTGTCCTCCTTGTATCTCTCATTCAATGCGTACGGATCATGACCACCCTGCATGAAATGCACGGCGATCCTGGAGTTATGGGCCTCCTTATGTTTGTTGCGAGAATCAAACTCCTCTTGCGTAGTAACATCATTTGCTCCGTTCAATAAACTCAGCAACGGGCGCAAGACATCAGCAATGTCTTTAAGATTTGAATAGAAACCGAATTTTGCAAGTATCTCAACGTTTTCTAAAAAGACCAATGTCATTTTGTTGCCATCTTCCTGAAAGGCAATGAGAAATCCTTGATCAGCGATTCGTTGGAAATATTTGAGCAAGTAGGCTTTGAATGTTTGGAAATCATTGGAAACGTTATTGTATTTGAAGATATCCTCGGAGTTCTGTTTGTTTATCTCTTCCCAGGTCACTAAATAGTTAGGCAGCTTGATTTGGTGATAGGTCTTATCGATCCAGAGATGAATAAACAGCTTTGCAAAGGCTGTACGGACTGCTGTGTTATATTTTTGATTGGAGAGGATATTGTAGCAGATTTCGTAGGTATAGATGCCTTTCAGCCCATCAATTGCGACATAGTTCCTTCCTAAGCACAGGTCAGCGAGGAGATACACCAAGCTAATAAAATAGGCGTACAGTTCGTTCTTATCGTCAAGGGATTCTAAAGAAATAAACTCTTTTGACGTAGGAATGACTATGTATAATTTCCCATCAGCTTGCTGCGCGATTCGATAGCAGATCAAATCTCGAGCTTCTTCATCCTCGAAGATCATGCGAGAAATCGCATCCTGGTTTGCTAGCATAGGTTCGCCGTTGCATACCGTTAAAGCTCTCAGTAAGTTCACGAATTTTTCTTTGGGCAGGACTTTTAATTTTTCGACGAACTCGGTAATCGTTTTGGGCTTGATCTTGTGCTCGAGGATTCTTTTATTATTATCAATGAGCTCTGTAAGGGTTGGCTCTGCGTTCAGGTCGATTCCTTCCATATCTGAGGACATTGATTGATAAATAAATAGGTCTAACCATTGCGATGCGTAGAGCTCGTTGGGTCGATACTCTTTAATTGTATGCCTGATAAGTGTGTACGAAAGTCTGAATATAGTCATCAGGTCCTCAGGGATTTTGTTAGGAAAAATATTCAAAGCGAACGGATAGAAGAGGATGTCTGTCAGCACTTCTATCAACTTCAAGTCTTTGAGTAACCTTTGACACTCAGGTTTAGGAAAGCCTTCACATTCTAAAGGATCGACGGTTTTATCTTCGATATTTGCGACGAAAAATATGAGCTCCTTGAGTGTATCAAGCACCTTCTTGAGGTACTCAGACGATAGGAGCGACGTTTGCTGCGCTTTGAGGATATCTCTGAAGTGATTCAATCGCAAGACCGCTGATCCAACGAAGAGAACGTTGTTTTTCTCTTCATCGTCAACTACTTCTACGTAAAACGCGTGTTCAGCGGACTTCTGCAAGTCAACATAAGTAGGTCTTCGTTTGACTCCAAACTCACTATCCTTGAGCGGCGTGAAGAAAGACGCAAGGTTTTTCGTGTCTTTCTTCGGGTTTGAGACCTCGGGAGAATCTGTTACTGGAAGTCCTGGGTCAGTACTATGATGATGCATTTTTTTCTGTGACTGAAGGAGTCCTTGGGTGGTATAGTGATTAAGGTTCGGCTTGTTTAGAGATTGGTTGATCGGGACAGTGCGAAGGAAAAATTTCTGATCGCTGAATGCAATGGAGTATGAATTTCCATGGACGACGTGGGTATGTGACTGGTAGACAGTCGGTATGAAGCTGACGCAATTTCCAAGATCTCGCACCGCTTTTTCGTCTTTCTCTTGGGCAAGAACTGGGATGATTCTCTTCTGATCCATTTGAACCTCTGTGAGGACCAATACTCTCCCTGTCAGGTAATGACGCAGCCTATAGAGATGCCTCTCTTGTATGTCATCTTGAGTAATCGCCATGATCTCTTCTCCGCGGCCATGAATGCTCACATGCTCAATCTCCCACAGTTCATTCGCGCAATATTTCTCCTCGTGATGTTCTCCTTCGTATGTTCTGACATACACCTCGGGGTTTTCCTGCGCATAGCAGATGTCCGCAGCAAGGTAGCCTCTAAGTTCCATATGATGTAATCGAACTAGAGTTCCTCCATGTACGCATTTCATCGTTGTCTCGTCTTCAATATTTTGCTTTGCTTCACGGCTATGAAATAGCATCCGCCACACCGTTTCTTTATAATGCGAGAGATGAGCCTCGTACCTCATCGAATTGATGTCCATCTTGCGAGGCTCGGTGGTTTTGTACGGCTGAGGAGGTATCGCCTCTTTATTGATTGCTTTGATTGGAAGGTCATAATCAATCATGCAATCTCGAGTAAAGTTAACATAGCAGTTTAGCTTGTCGTTCAGAAGCAGAATATCATCATCATAGTTGATAGGGTCACCCTCCTGACAGACTTGATATTTCGGCACGATTTTAAATATCATTCGAGAGCTGTAATCTTTTGACAGTTCGAATTTGTAAGCAGACTTATCAGACTCAGATGTAGTAACCTTTCCTGTCATGAATAGTCCAGAGTCAACATGCATGAAAAGCACCTCTGATCCATAGCAAACAGTCTTTCCTCGTTCAGTTTCAATCATCATATCATTTGCAGTCTTTTCCTCTCGAGTACGGCTGTAAAGTTTTGCCAGAGTGTTCTCGTATTCGTTAGCTATCTCACGATCTTTAAGATTGTCAGATTTTTTCTTCTTCATATACTTTGCTCTGTCCTTGAGGTGTTTTCGATATTCTTTATGAGCTTCATAGTTGAGTCTGGGCCAAATTTGAAACACGAAGTCTCTATAATTCCGTATTAAGGCTAAATTTTCTTCGTTGTGCAAGTTCTGAAGGCTTCGAGTGTGGAATATATTGAATGGCAAGTTTTGAAAGAAGATTCGATGATCTGTGAATCCAATGGCTGAAAGAACGCCTGAAATATCGTCGTTTTGGCGTCGTTGGAAAGAACCCGTGATTACAACTAAATCTCCATAGAGAATATATGGTTCGTTTTCTGTAGGAGCGTGCTCTTCCATTTATTGACAGTTTGAAGATAAATCACTGATAAAGCTACCTAATTGAGCAAATTTATAACAGTACGATGACTTTAACAAAAAATTAAATTGCTCTGATAGGGTTGATGAATTAATAATTTCCTCCAGTGTGATTCTGAATAAGCACTGAGAGTTTGTTTTAAATATTGCTTCAGGTTTTTAATTAAGCAGATAAACCCTAAATTATTTCGCAAGCAATTGATTAGTTTGGATTGCTCAAGAGTGAGGCGTATAGCTAGCTATCACCGTCGACACTGGAGTGTTGAGATGTACGGTCTTTTATTTCAACCCGGAAGTACTTCAGAATCACTATGAATAGAATTAACCGAATTAAATAGTTACAAAATATTGATAATTTAAATTTTCAGAAGGAAAAAAAGCTTAAGCAAGAAATCGGATCCTCCACGTCAACCACAAACTTGTGATTATCAGCAGATTCATTCTTCACACTGATGATGAAATTCGACTCTCGTTTGGAAGCTGGCTAGCAAAATCAGCAGTTGCTGTTCTGAAAGAGCATGAATGAGACCATTCGACACGTTTCAAGATGATTAGAATGCAAAGCTATGGTTAAAGATAAAAATTGAACCATGTGGTGTGTTTGTGCATTGAAAATGTTCATTGACAGATTTCTATCATTTTAAAGAAGGGCATTAATCTGATCTATATCGAGGCTAGAATGCTTGCCATTAGCTCTCGATTTAAAGGATTGTTCATCTCCTATCTGCACGTATCAAAAGATTATTAATATTCCTTATTCCCAACTCGGTATATGATGACAGTTTCCTCCATCTGATAATTAAAGGTTATCTGCAATAGCAAATTGCAAGACCTTCGACGATTTTCAGGCTTTGTACCAAAAGTTCCATGATAAATTGAAGTTAACACAAAAAGAAATAAAATAAAAAATAAGAACAACAAAGAATCTTGATAAAAAAAAAAATGATAGTTTGAGTAATCATATAATTTCTGTGGTTACTATTTAGTATAGAAACCCAGAGTGTCTTCTTATTGTACCAAGCCCATGTTGATATGTATCAAGTGAAACTACCTTCTCCACCAATAATGCTATATTTTAAAAAGCCTCTCTCAAGATCTTCAACAATTTGCTTTTTTGTTAACAATCATAAGAATACTTTCCCGGAATCTTCAATTCTCTGTTGTAAACCAATGAGCAGGCCACAAAATTTCAGTATAATATTCCTTTTCAGAGATCATTAAGGTAATTACAGTTTTTCACATTTGAAATAAGTTTCTCTTTTTCCTGTTTGAATTATTTTAATGACCTCATGTACATACATGTGCAAAATCTATAATAATATATACATCCACCAACTTCTACATTCAAGCATAGAGCAAACTATCCAATAGACCAGACCTATCAGCGTGTCAACGCTCAGAAGGTGTAACGGATTTAATAGGAATAAATTCTTTCTTCTCTTGTCTGATCAGAGCAATCTTTTACACTTTCTTCTGGTTTTTCAACAATTTCTGATTGACTGATCGTCCGTGTACTCACAACGAAGAGATTTGCATGTACATTGATTTCTTCCAATGATGTAAAACTGTGCTCACTTGCAATTACATCACCGTCATCCTCCTCATTATGAAGCATCCCCTCTTCGTGAGTAGGATCGTTCACTTCCTTTCTGCGATTTGTCAGCAGCCTTTGAAAGCACTGATTCGACCTTCCTCCATAAACAACGGCATTCAAAAACCCTTGAAAAAAGGCTAGCATCTGAGTTCCTGTGATCACAGCTCTGAACGGCTCTGTGCCAAAGTAAACCCAAAACTTTAATATTCTCACCGGCAAGCAGCAAACCAGCAGCACTGCTGGGATGAATACCATCAAGAGGAAATTCTGACGCTGCCTATTGAGCATTTTTCTTTTGCTCCTATTGCGGTAGGCGAGATAGTACCATCCAATACTCAAAATTGAAGCAGTATATACAAATGCATCTGCGAATATGAACCCGCTCCAATCGAATTCAGATAAGTAAGCTCTATGGTAACAACTGTTGCTTTTATCTGAATACTCCAAGTAAGTTGTAAAAGGACTTCTGATCACATTTGCAATAGGGATGAGAGTTCCGAACAAATAGTAGTATTTCATGGCTTTATCAAGACTCCTCATATTATAGCCAGCCGAAGTTCTCCACAGAGCGTGGCTGAAGAACGCTGCCCACATTGCTGAGGATTCAATTCCATAGGCTAACGGAACTGAAGCGACTTTACAATACGTGTCGCTGTCTGGTTCGATTATAAGAAAGGCCACAATTGGGAGTAAATAGATGACGATTGAGAGGTTCACCATGAAAACCATTGTTTGAAGGGAGGTTTTGTAGAACTTCGATTTGATGCAAAGAGAAAGGACAAAAATGGCAGAAACGAAGGAGAGAGCCGGGATAACTGAGGTCCAATCGACTGGAAAATGAAAGAAGTCGGTGTATGGGACCTTATAAGAGAAGGATTCCGAAGCTTTGAATTGGTGAGAGAGGCTGTCGTTTCCTTCGATCATGTTGATCAGGTTTAATTAGCTTGATAAAATAAAACTTGCTGAGTTTAGCTAAACATCCTCGAGTACTTAAAGCTTAAAGCCTCAAATTAAACCAATCCTTCAAATTAGTTATCCACTAGAGAGTTGAATGGGCCACTTTGTCTTTCAAGTATAGATACTCTAGGCCATTGAATATCACAACCGAACGTTTTCTTTTGTTATTAGTAATATTGCGAAGGCGGGAATTTAAATTAGGAGAAAGAATAATAATTATTTTTCATTGGGTTTTAGTAATGATAGCTGTGTTTAGTGTAAGAGAAAATGCTGTCTCGGCAAATAGCCATGTATGCCGAGGAAAAATATTTCAAAATTGAATAAGAATTCACTTTTGGTTTGCTAGAAATGTATGCCTGGTGCAATCCTATTGTGGATCGCAACTCCGGAAACGGCCTTTTCGACCTTCCAATGATTTCGTAAAATAGAAAATTCATGAGAGCTAAGATGAGCAATTTCTAGTTGGTGACATTCAAATTTAGCTCCTTCCCTCAAGGTGTGAAATATTCACTCACCAAACAACATGCAGGGCCCTAACTACGCGTCTTAATCTTATAAGCGTCGGCAGCTGTGCAGTTATCTTTGGAGATGTATGCCATTCAAATAGTGTGGCCAAATAAGCTTTGCTTTCCTCGCAGCATAGCTATCTCTTGCAAGGTAAATGAGAGTTGTAAATCAATGATATAAGGATAAACTCTTGTTTTCTTTCTGAATAATAATGTACCTAAATCTAGAGCATAGTAACGAAAGTTGATAACTCAATTTTTTGATATTATTATTGACGGTGATTAACATCTGGCTAGGAGTCTGCTTCCATGATTATTTTTCTCATATGGTGTTTTAACTGAGAACATCTACTTTTTTGGATTCCCGGCGATTCAAAAAGCTTTCACGTTACGCTGAGTCTGGAAATCTCAGAGGGTACATTCTTTGATCGCTGCTTAGTGCAGTGGTCGGAAGACGATATTTCGAGCATTTCGGTTCAATCAACAGCCTCTATATCTCTCAAAATTCAATAAATGATTAATATTGCAATTACAACTCATGAAATCAGATTGATGAGCTCGAAACGAGAATTAATCTAATATATTGCAAAGTAAGGTACATCACTGGCTGTATAGATCTCATCATTGCTTAGAAATAGTTGTGAGAATCACTTCTATGCTTCCTGTATGTTTTCTTACTAAAGAAGTTTATTGAATATTCAAATTAAACAAGCATTCACCTACCTACTGGTTTCTCAGAACAAAATAAAATCTATAGTTCGTGGGCATTAGTGTCATTTTGAAGAGAGAATATTTGACTTTTTGCCATCAATGGCATACTCAGTGCTCTTAGCTTCTCTCTCCTAGGCTCTTTTTAAATAAATTATAGTCAAATTTTCTATGATTTATCTCATTGACCAAGGACGAGGCTCTTAATAATTCATCAAAACCAGTAATATTAGAAATATAGAAATAAATATACTGTTTCCTAACTTTTTGGAAGGTTATTGATGAAAAAATTGGAAGTTTTGGAAAAGAAATTCGAAGACAAAATTTTTTCTCAACCATTCTTCAAAAATGACCTCCGACAGCATCCTGAAAAAATTTGATTACCACGCACGAAGAGAGGTCTTAACCTGTTTCCAAAGGAAACTCACTGCTCTTGAGTCAGAACTATGTGAGAAAGAACTCATGTCACTCTTTACTAATTATTTATTGTAGAAAGGATGCTAACCATTGATTTTTTGCAAGTTCGTCATTAAGAAGTTATTGCGTTCTTTAAAAAAGATTACGGCGTTTAGGACTTCCATTCTCTTCAGAACAATTTAATTAATCAGTGCAGTAATAAAGAGTATTTCTTTGTCCACAGTTACTCAGTCGCCTCAGGAAAGGCCCTTGTTTCTTTGGCCTTATGCTCTCACAATGACTCAAATTCCAAAGTAGCTAGCATATTTCGAGCGGCACTAGGTTTTTTCGCATCCAAAGTTAAGTTACAAACCCGCTTAGAAATTCTTCTAAAACTACGTAGGTGGGTTGGGCTCGCTCTCTTTTCATTTTGAAGACTTGCATTGAGCTGGGTTAAACAATTTCCTGAAATAATCACCAATGGCCGAGAGAAAAAAGAAATTGAAAAATGTGCCTAATACTGTTAAAAGAGATTCATCTAGAGAAGACCAATCCTACCCAGCATGAGCCTACCAATCTTGGCTCTCTTCACCCTGCCTTCCAATTTAAAAGTATTTTAAACAGCGCTTCAATGTTAATCTATTCGCGAATAATGTAAGCTCTGTAATTAGATATTTTAGGTAATTTTGCTCAATAACCTTCTTTTTTAATAATAGCCAGTCGTCTCTAACGAAGGAATTTCGAAATGTATCTCACAGAAATTTCAAGGAGCATAATTAATTAAACTGATTAAATTGCAAAGCACGGCCAAAATATATCGTGGTCGTAACGATCATATTCCTAAAGAACCAAGTTTTTTGACAACTTATAATTGGTTCTCATATCTACGCAGTATTTAGTATATGCTTCCAGAGAGTCACTTTAAATTATAAAAGAAAAATTTGGAAATGTCAGTTCAAGGAGACCTACCTGAGAATTGCGACGCCAGTCTAGATATGTCTGAAGATTTAGCTTCGGATGCTGGCTCGGAGTACAACCCTGATAGAGAAAAAGATGGATCAAAAAAAGGCAGATACCAAGTCATCACAGAGCAGAAGAGGAAAAGACTGATAAACTATATCGAGAGCAAAAGGGTTTCGGTGGCAAAAGTATTTGAGAAATGCAATTAATTCTTATTTAACTTTGAATGGCAGGCTGCAAAACGAATCGGAATCAAGTACTCAACGGCAAAAACAATCTACGCTACCTATCTGAAGGAAGGCAGAACCACGACCAAACTTAATAAAACAGCTAAAGAAACCACCCCAAAGAGAAAAACAAGCAGCCATAAAGAGACATGCTCATCAAAATCTCGTAAGGCTCTAGTCAAACAGAAGAGTAAGCCGAGCGATGCCAACAGTGACAAACCTTCTTCTGTTAACGACCACGCTGGCATGAAAAGCTTAGTCTGTCGAATTAGGGTTCTGAATCCTCGGACCGATTACGTAGAAGATATCTCCAATAAGCGTAACGGATATGTGATTAATTTGAATGAACCGATGATTTTTTAGGTGTAAAGACAGAAGAGACTACCAAAAACGATCTACTCGAGCTTCGCATACCGACATCACTGGAGCAGGGCACAAATGAAGCCGAAGAATCGATGAAAACTCAGCCACCCTTAGATCCAATCGCGAGAAATCCGTTGCTTGAGAGACAAATTTTACTCTCACAGTTGAATTATTTACTCGAATCGAATCGACCTATCAATCATTTCCAGACCCCAGTCCTCAACCCTTTCGTAATCAACACCTATGGAACAGCTCCGGTTTCGCCTGCGCGAATAACTCACCAGAACTTGTTAAATAATATGGCACTGCAGCTTAGCAAGGCGCGTGAGCAGCAGCAGACGGCAGCGACCATGATCTTTCTAAATAGAATTAGAAAGTAGTGGCGAGGACGATAATCAGATGTTTCAATTTTGGAGCGATTGCTGGTAAAAATTAGCTATACTGCCAACGGGACATTTTTATTTTTAATTTATAAAGGAATAACCAATCAATTGTTGCTTGGAATTGGAGAATTTAATAGAGTAAAAATTGCTACATATATATCAGTTTGAGTATCCCGAATATATATATTCTCCCTTTTTTGTACTAATTCTTTTTGGATTTATATACCAACTTCGCAAATTCACTTTGATTAATCTTTGAGTACTAGTCAGTCATTCAGGTTATTTTAATAGAATATCTCATGAAAAAATCACAAAATTTTGAGTAAAATTAACTCTTTTTTTTTTATTGCTGTTGAAATCAGAAAACACATTAATAATGTTACATATAACAATTATTGCTCCAATAAATCCTTTAATCTCCATCAGATGGATAAATTAAAGCAAAATCACCTAATCGTGCCTATGAAATTGCTATTGTTTACCAAGTGCGTTTGAAATCACATGTAATTGGTCAAGCTCCCTCGCATCGAGTAACCCAGTATCACCCAATGCTTCATTGACGAGAATCCTTAGATTTTTATCTAAATTGTCGAGCTTTTTATTCTTTACGAGCTCTTTCTGGCTCAGCTTACGCAGGATCACCCCAATTGTTGTCCAAACTGCTTCTGACTACAATGCATTGAAACTCAGATTAATGCTTGCATAAAGAAAATAAGTAATTACCATGTCTTTGTTAGACACTATCTGAGTGAATATCGCGATTCGCCTCGATGGAACCCAAGTGTATTCGTCCACTTTGTTCAGAGTAGTCTCAATTAAACTCCTGAAGACATTGTTCACACTCAAATTTCAGAGAATACTTACTTAAGTGTTCCGTTGTGGTCAAATTGACCAAGTAAATGATAGACAATATCATAGACTCCAAGCAAGACCCTCCGAGTGCAGTCTTCACAAAATTTTTGTAGACAAGAGATTAAAAAGTTTAGAGTTGCAATAACTAAGGAGCTGATAGAGCTTAGCTGGATAAGGCCCATGGGAGCTTTTCTGCCATCGCCTCCGTTGCTTTGCCCGATCTTCTCACCTGCAATTTTCACAAGAGTCTCGAATTGATTGCTTATGAACGGTACGAATGCTTTGTCGGCTTCTCGATCTTCGAATGATAATTCTTCATCAGCAATTGCTTTGGCTAAGACGAGAAAGAAGAGGTATTTTTCGGAGGTATCTGTCTGCTCCATAATCTTTTTGCTTAGAGCCGATAAGCAGACGTTGAAAATTCCATCATGTCTTGAAATTTCATGGTAAAATAGGATTTTGAGAAATAGGTAGGCCCCATTACAGTCTTGAAGCAGGTTTTTATTTTGGAAGAAAATGTCGTATATTTTCATTTGTTTGTTGATCCTTGAAAACACTTTGGAAACCTCTTGAAGATCTCCGGAGAAGAATATCCATAATAGTTTGGATAGGACATCCCCTTTGATGGATTGATCAATAAAGGCAAATTTGTTAATAATGCTGAGAAGTTTTGTGTATTCGGAGATTTTTGCCGATTTTGCGTTGATTTGCCAGATGAGAGGTGCTTTTGAGGACCCAATGAACTCATTGAAAGAGAAAGTGATACGGTAGAAACTCTCTGACAGGAGCAGCCAAAGGAACTCTGATGTGCTTTTCTTGAAAATCTTAAAATCACTGGGAATTTCTGCAAAGCAGTCCATGAGGCTCAAGAGGCGCTGTAACAGTAAAAGATTGTCATTTTTTGGCCTTTCCGTCATCGATACTTTTTCAACAAGCTCACCCAGATCAGTCTTCAAAGCTTTTGTCATCAGAAGAAAACAAGTGTCCAGTTTTCTCAAGACCGCATCGAAAGATTCATGAGGAAGAACATCTTTGATAGCGTTCAGATTTCTCAAGAGTAGATGCATTAGTGAGCAGACAGGGTCGCATGTCGTGTCTTCGTTAGGATCAGCAGATTCGATTACACCAGTGAAATTCTTATAAAACAAGACAAGAGAGAGGTCCGAATTCGCACGCAGGGCGCTGAGATCGAAATCAACCACCAATCGTTTTATTTGAATGCAAAAATCTGAGAATAGGGAGTGGATATTAGCGCTAGATTCCACGTAGGCTAACATAATAATTTTGAACGTGAAATCAAGAAATTTTGAAAAGTGTTGGTCGGGTTGAAATAATATATTGTTCTCATCCTCTTGGAACTTCAGATACTCTAGAATTACTCTAGTTCCCAATGTTTATTATAAATATTGTTGCTACTTGTTACCTAAAAAGCATGACTATTCTCTCTGAGCGCGAGATATTGTTCGGTGAGTTCAAACCTCCTGAACCATTCATTGTTAAAAACAGTGACTGGAATCCAAAATGCTGTTCAATCGGGTACACCATAGCTTTATTCTGGATGGAAGCTGTCTTGAACACCCTTGCTATGAATATCATACAGTTCTATTCATTAGATTGCTTAGACAATGCTTTTCAGCAACCATATTGTTACCTCGACTAAGAAAATATCTGCATGGAAACGTGGTTTGACCTTCGTGAGGACATCTTTATTAAACCTAGTATAGGCAGCAAGGTAAGCAAATTCTAAGTCAAGTGTGTTAAATTACAGGGAGTAAATGGTATCAAAGAAAAGCTTCATATAGTCTTTCTGTATCATATCCACGAATTCTCTTCTTTTGTCGAGAAATTTCTCTCTTGAACTCAATAATTCTTCAATTTCTTGATCGGAGAGGGTTTCAATATCAAAGTCAGCATTATTTTGGCTTGAGTTTCTCCTTTCGAACTCCGAGTCTTCGATCAGCAATTCTGTAAGCAGACCGAGTAAAGATTTTCGAACTGATTTTACAAACGGTTGAAGAGGGTTAAGCACAGCCATGATCTTCGGAGTGATATAAATGAATAAATTGATGTTCTCTTTGATAATTATTGGGAATCTTTCCTTTGCAAAGAGCTTAAGGCTCAAGAAATTAGTCTCGAGAAGCCCCTGCAGCCTCATATAGCGAGTGTTCATCTGGGAGTCGGTTGAACCGGGGCCTTCGAAGATATTTGCATAGTGACTCAATTCCATTGAATCATCTATGAGACTCGAGAGAACTTTATTGGATCTCTGTAAGAGGTCTTTAATGGCGTTAGTATAAATTCTTATATGATTTTCATTGGCCCGACAAGAGGCACGCGAAAGGTCGGTGAGTTTCTTTGCAATAAAGTCGGCAATCTCATGATACATGTTCATCACGATCATTTTCCCGTAAATATTGCTTTTTTCTGGCTCTGCGATGAAAGAATAGAGCTTAGGCAAGATTCCTTGAAGCATCTCAGAATGCTTTCCTGTTGTATAGAAAAGAGCCAAGAACAAACCACAATTCAACAAGAGTTGCGCTGCTTGGTCTGGGCTAAGTCTCGAATCTAATTTGTAAGGTGGGGGGATCAACCCCATGCTCTTCGAGACCAATTGCCTGAGCTTCCTCTCTATTTCCGTTGAGCTTAATGTTGTGGATTCAGCCTCAAAAGTCAGAGGGAGAAGGGCTGATGCTATAAGAATGATATTTTCTGCCTTGAGATCGAAGATACTTGAACTTGCAGTCGCAATAGAGGTCACTGCATGTGTATACTGCGAGAACGTGAGCTTTTGATCGTGGATAAACTGGTCCAAGGCAGCAACCTCTAACTTCTTCATATGATCTTTGAGCAACTTCTTAGAAATTTCATAGTATTTGAAAAAAAATTCACTGGAAGGTTTAATTTCTCTGATAAACCGAAGCAAAATGTCAGCATTGAATCGTCCAAGTTCCTCAAAAGTCTGTATTTGATCCAGATAGGTACCTAATATCTTAATCAGCTGTGCTTTTTTAATGTCCTTGAGAGAGTTTTCTGGCTCCAACTCACAAAATACGTCGAAAATGAAGCTTCCACAGGATATCAAGAATTTGTGGGCTTTCGATTTGATCTCTTGAATAAATTCCTTTTGATAGTGTTTGAAATTATGCCAAAGACTCCGATTTGTTGAAAGTCCGAGTGCATCAACGAGCACGAACGTATTGACGGTATTGCTAAACGTTTGCAGTATCAATTTATCAGATTCAGGAAGGTTTTGTTGGGTTTCCTCAATGAATTCATGGGTCGAAAGTACTAAAAATTTCCAAATTTTACTCTCATCGAATAAGTTATCGGCGAACTTAGCATGCAGCTGCTCGTTCAAAAGGATATTGCTCACAAATCTTTGAAAATTTTCAAGGAAGTTTGTTGCGAGTAGCTGCACAGTTTTTGCTAATTCTTGTGGCGAACCTCGAAAAGCATTTAGAAGGAGCTTAAAACTTCTTTTAATTGCCGCCTGCTTTTGCTCTTGCTCTGACTCTAGAGAGCTCTCTGAGAGTATTTGCAGATAGCAGCAAGGGAGGACCCTCAAGCCAAGTTTTGCATAAACGCGCCACAGGTATCCACATTCTTTGAGAGCAAATCCAAGCTTTTCGCTGAAAATATCAAAGATAATGAACAAATTCTCTAAATTTGTGAATAGGAGGTTCTCAATTACAATCCGACCTTCGTATTCTGGGTTTCGATTTCGAAGTATAACCGGGATGATCGGATTAGTCACTTCGAGTCGGAGAATTGCGCAGAGATATCCGTCGATCTTAGATATGATCTTCATTATTGATTTATTGCTGGTGATATCTCCCAACTTCTTTGGCCAAAATCGGTTCAAGGCTCGCAGTTTTACTTTGATACCCTCCGAGAGCTGGCTGATAGAGTACAATTGCTTATGGCTGAGGAAATTCTGTGATTGCTGCAGGAAATTTAAATTCACAGCTTCGAGCTGTCCGAGCATTGTTTTTATAATAGGTGAGAGCTCGCAAAGTCCATTGAGTAATTTATCGAGCTCCATGTGATCGTCGCTTACGTTGAGTCCGTTAAAAGCCATGTCAAAATTTAATGGGAGGAAATCTCGAGATTCTGCATTAGAATTGTTAGAGTTTCTCTCAGGACATTTGAGATGGGAATCGAGCAATTCGTTAAGGTGTGTTTCCAAATGCGATGAGAATGTTTTTTTAAATTGAAAAAAGTTCAACGTCGGACCAACAGGAGGTTTATTTTCTTCTTCTTGAATCTGAGTCTTTTTTCTTTTAGTTGGCTTCTTTTTAGGGGGTGCTCGCCTTCTCCCAGTAACAATTTCTTGTTCGTTCTCTTCTTCTATCATCATAGAATCCTCAACAATAAAATCTTCGAGACTACTCGACTCGTCGATGGATTTGTCATTCCTGCTATTTTTATTTGTGATTATCTCCTTCTCTTTGGACTTTCGCCGCTGTTTTGATTCTTCAACGTTACGGGGTCGAGGAGGTATTCCCTCAATAAGTTTCTTTGATACTCTTCTTCGATGTGGTTTTGATTCCTTTTTCGCTTTGGGTTTACGCGTCAGCTTTGGTTTAGGGACTACTGAGCTTTTATTCAAAAGCTTAGGGATCTTTTTCGTGAGTTTCGTTTCGAGTTTTTTCGAGCTTCCTTTCCTTTTAAGAGGAATTGCTGAATTTACATCTAGATTTCTGAGTTCTTTGTTCGCTTCTTCGGGTTTAGTTTTGCGAATTTCCTTTAACAAACCATTTATTTCTGATGCAGAGTCTTCCAGGAAATCTGAAGCCCCTTGTTCGGAGTTGCTCCCTGTAAGCGATGAGATTTCTGAGAAAAACGGTTTTAGATCCAATTCTGCATTTTCTTGAAAATTATTGGGCTTCTTGTTCTCAGGCTCTGAATCATAATCGTCAATCATAAATGGCGTTTTGTTAACAATTCCATATTTTTCGAGGATTTCTCCAATGTTAGATTTTTTCTCAGAAACGCCGTCATCAGAGCCACTTGATTCATCTGATAGCTTTCCCTTTTTGTTTCTAAGCTTAGTTTTCGAAAGTCTCACATAACGCCGGTTTGCTAGTCCAGAGGTCGATGAGGCTCGCGATGGGGATAGCGATGGTATCTCTTTTGGTTGCACATTCTCTAAATTCGCAGTAATCGTATTTTCCTTAGTCGAAGTGTTTTTATCCAGCAAAAGAGCTTCATTAGTCGGAGGGCTTGGCTTTTTCTTCTCTGTCGCTGGTTTAGATTCCACAGTTTTTTCAATTTTTTGGGTCTGAACCTTTGGCGATTTACTCCTCTGAGCCTCTGGTTCTTCAGTTTGCATGTCGCTAATCCGAAGCAGACTGTTATTCTTACATATTTTTTTTAGATGCTCAAGAAAATTAGGGTCCGTTCTCGACATTAACCATAATTTTGTCTCTAAAGCATAGCTCAGTTAAACCGGAAATCATAGTATAATTGGTACCTTCTGGTTTTTTCTGCTCGTAGATGCTTTTAAGGAGCTTGCTATGAGAAATACGTCTTTTTACATCAAAAATGTACTTTTCCAAGAGTTTCTTCTATTCATCTATATAAAACATTGCAAATAAAGACATTTTACCTCTGGAACTAGGGCCGAAAGATCTTGTTGTTCAGTGCTTTGTGAGAATCCAGGTTTGCAAGAGTGAAAGAATTCAAGAAAAGACTCAATTTTGAGAAAATTGAGGATTGAAGAGCTGTCAGAATTCTCGATTCGCTTTTGCAAGTATTTCTGAACGTCTCCGCTGGCTTTGGCTTTAGTCTCTAATTGAAGATAGTTTGTATAACAGAGTAATCCATTCCTTAGCCCCATTTTGATTGAAAATAACCCCCAATTCCCGGCCACGGGGTTCTTGCCTTGCTTAACGATACTTTCCTCGTTTTTCACATAGATATCGAGCGCGTTCATCAATAATACGTCTTCTTCCTCTTTTGAGAAGTTTGCCGAAGAGAGTTGCTCATCAGGATGATGAAATACATAGGAAAATAGATTGAGGTTTTGGTCTAATTTTGCAAATGCTTCATAATGAAGAGGTTTCCATTTTGCTTTGATGCTATCTTCCGAGTAAAGATCTGTGGAGATTGGTGGTTCCTCAACCATGCTGTCTTCGACTGCGCGCTTAGGGTTCTGGCCACTTTTGTTGGGAGAAACAGTTTTTCCTTCGCTTTCAATTATCATTTTCCGATATATTTATTTAAAGTTGGCGCGTTAATTTAGCTTGGAAATTTAAAATTCATTCTCAAGATTCATAGTATTACAATCTCGTGTTAATCAAACAAAACATGACTCAATTAAGCTTAACGCCTCTTGACAGAATTGCTATTGTCAGCTTGTTTACGAGGATTTGCGATGAATTTTTCAATAACTCTCTTATAAGATTTCTGAAGACGAATTCTGTATTACTATTATATCTGTAGCAGCTTATATTCGTTTAATTTTGTTGAAGAAGGAGTTTTCCATTTAGGACTACATTATCTGCCAACGAGTTTACCTTGCCAATAAGTTGTTTTGCTGCTAAAGATTAGCAATTCTCTCTTTCTCTCTCTCCTAAGCATGACGATTAATTATGCGACAAATAATTATTCTAGGAGAACTGATTTTGTCTCAATGAATTAGTTGAACCAAATAAGGGTTCGCAAACTGTGGGAAAAAATTAACTAGGAGGTATTCCAACAATTCTAGAAATGAGGTTGCTGAAATAACTATGAGAGACTCTTACATTAAGAGAAAGTGGGTTAATACTCAATGCATTTTATTTGCTGAGGTCATAAGCTGTATTATCAAATTAAAGACAACAAAAATTACACACCGCCAATGATACAATTCTGAAATTTCCCACTCAAAGTTCTATACTTTCAAATGATAATACGAGAAAATCTGAAAGAAATAAAACAAAACCTGCATTTTTGAAATCATTTGATTAGTCAGGCGGAGACATAAAGCTTCTCAGTTCCTCAGAATATGGAAAAAAATTAACCCGGTACCTTCGCCAAGTGCTGTATTCCTGTTATCTTTTCGTCTGCTCCAACAAGTGTCCTACTTTGAGAATTGCAATTTATTAGAGCTTAAAATCGATTAAAGCATGCTGTCAAAAAACCTTTCAAGATTCGAAATTTATACTTGTCCAAAAGCTGGGAAAATATAATTGATTGAAAAGGGTCGCCACAAAGTATCAATGTAATTGAAAAGTTTTCTAATTCAAGACAGACTACTATCAAAAAGCACATTACCAACTTTATTTCCGGACTAAAATTCTCTTTTTTCGTGTTATAGCTCTGTAGTAAGATCTTTTCTCTTTTGATAAAATAAAACTATCACATCAAACATTAAAAAGGAATATTATTCAGAGTTAGCCTAGAAAAACTCCGCTTGCAACACGAATTTTAGAGTATTAATTTTCACCGTTCATAAGGGAACGGAGTCTAGTGTCGGCTTTCTCACTTCCATTGAGGTGAGTTTCTAAGAAATACTCAACTACTCGAATTCAGTTTTAAATCTTGTCCCTATCTCAACAGTATATGTATGCTTCGAATGACTTAAGCGGAAAAAATCCTTATCAAAAAAACGAATTACTAATAAGTACCTTCGATCGGTTCTGAGTTAATTTTATGAACAATAATCATAGTAAGTGAGCAATAAATAGTTCAAAAATTAAATAGAGAGCCAAAGTTAGTCAAATAGTAGCTACTCTGGAGATGGATCCAAATGCAAATGCAGTAATGAATAAGATCTCTTCACTGGAGCTTGCAAACTTGCAGCTACAAGATATCAAACAGCTCGCCTCTTTCATGAACGTTCCAGTTCTAAATAAACGAAAGGATTCAATTATTGATGACATTAGCAAAAGACTTTGCTATATGGTTTCAAAGCCCACCGCTCCAATGCCAAATGACTCACATCTCATCAACTACGACCTAAACTATCTGATAACCAATCCGCATTTGAATAAAATCATACAAAACTTTCATGAAACAGTTCCAAATCAGAATCTGAACCAAGGAATTAATCTGATTTCTAAAAAGTCTGAGCAAGAATCACCAAGTTTAACCGGTCTATCCAACAGTTTGCCTCAGTTAACACATACACTTTCAGGCAATAGCATCAATTCTAATTTGAGCCCTTGTCTTTGCGGAGAATTTCTTAAATCTGAAGTCAAAGGCTTGATTATCTCTTGCATCAACCATCATTGTCAAAGGAAGTTCCATGTCAATTGCGTAAAATTCAATCAGAAGAGCGACGATGTCAAGATTTTTGAATGTTTTGTATGCGTGTTGAAGGCTTGTGACCCTCTGCATGAGGTCCTTCAAACGCTGAGTCCACCTGCTGTACTGAACAATAAAAAAATCGATTTTCTCTTGGATAAAGAAACTTTTGCGCTCATAAAAGGAAATGAAAATATCGGCGTTGAGATCCGTTGTATCAGATTAGAGGAGAAAAGCATTGAGCCCACATGGCCGCATCAAGGAGAGCTACAGCTCAATGGCCGCAGAGAGCTCGAATTTCGACCTTTGGCAGCAAATTCAGCTCTAAAGAAGCGCAAAGATGAAAAATTGTTTTCACGAAACATTCTCAGTGGGCTGAATAACGTTGTGATTCGTTTCAGTCTCCGTCAAGATCAGCCGAAAGGCAAAGGTCCTCAAACGGAGACTTATGTTGCTGGTGTTTATTTGGTCAAAAAATTACAACCTAAGGAACTGATCACTAAAGTAATGCAGAATAACCTCCGGAGCATTGAAAATTGCAAAAAAAGAATCATGGATCAATTTGCTAATGAGGCCATCCAAATCGATAAACTCAGCTATACTTTATTCTGTGTCTTGGACATGCAGCCACTGAAAACCCCAGCCAAGGGCCTCCACTGCAAGCATGTGAATTGTTTTTCTCTTGAAAATTACATAAATGTATGGTATAAAAACAATCAGCGGAAGTGGCAATGTCCAATTTGTAAGTTAAAAGCTTACGATATAGTCATAGATACTTATTTTCAAGAGATATTAAAGGCAGCAGAGAAGCTTGGCGTTATGAACTCAGAGTCTCCTGACGTAACTTTTAATAATAAAGGAGAATACACATTTACAGGGAAAGAAAAGGAAGTGATGAAAATGAATGAAAAGAAGGTCAAGCCCTCAGAAACAATGGATCTGGAGGACCTGGAGGAGGAGACAAAAACAAAAGTTGAGACTAAGAACCCTTCACACAAAAAAGTGGAAGAAGCGCCAATGATCGTGCTGGATGATTCTGACGAGGAGATGTGTGATGAGAAGGCTGAGAGCGCCAAAGAAATCAACAATGGTCCTAAGGAAATCAGCAATGGTCCGAAGGAAATAAATAATCTTCTCTCTGCTAATCAAAAGGGAGAAGCAAAAACGAATGAGAACAACGGATCGAATCAAAGCAAACTTATACAAAGCGAGCAAATTTCAAAGCTCTCTCCTACTCTGAATAAAATGATTGATCTTCCGAAGCTGCAACTGAATATGGCGCAAATGCTGCCATCCGAACTGTTAAAACTCTCGCAATCGTTAAATTCGTCGGCTACGAAGCCGACTTTTGAACCTGTGATACTAACGAAGCCAGTTCGTGTGTTAACTCCTATTGAAAAACCACAAGCGCCAATTGAAAGTAAAAACGATGATGCTATGGACATTGTGGATGAGTCTCCAAAGAGTGCGAAAGATGGAAATAACGACGAAATTGCGGTCAGCGACAGCAGTTCTGTCATAATGATTGAGCCGGTTTCTCAAAAGCCGCAGACCAATGTGGTTCAGCCAACCTTTATACCTGAGATTCCACAGCACTATGGCAACACTGATGACAAAGAAAACTGCTCACTCTCCCAACTAAGTATTGAAGCCATCGAAAACTCTGACATATCACAATATCAAGCAGAATTCAATGATTTCGAAAGGGTTGAGAGCGGATCTGTGCCTTTGCCCATTGGAACCCGTTCAATTCTGAATGAAACTAAAAAAATAAATTTTGAAATTGCTAAAGAAGTGAAGCTAACTAACGGAGGGGCATTGAGCAAATCAAATTCACTGAGGAACGAGCCAATGGTGATTGAAGAGACGAAGTCTGAGCATAGCCAAACAAGATCCGCAAACGACCCAATCGCCTCTAAGAAAAAATTAGCGATGTTATTTGAGAAACATATTGAGAAGAAGAGTGCAAAAGATAAAGGGGAGATTGATCAAGGAATCTTAAGGAAGACGATTTCGAAGAAATCGCCAGAAAGACCATCTAACAGATTTGACAAAGGAGAAAAGCCAGGAGCTATGCTCCCTAGCAGCGAGAAAGGAAAAGTAAACATGACTAGCAACAACCCTAAAGCTGCCATGTCGACAACAGCTAGTAGCAAGACTCTTCCTGAGAAGACCACCACCACAGCAGTTTCTGCACCAGACAAAAATTTGAAACTTCAAGGGAACTTTGCGAATCCAATTTGTCTTGACGATGATGACGATTAGAATAGAAAGCTTAAAATGATAAGATAGCCGACACCTGTGATTGCTTATTGAACATAATGCTATTTTCTAATGATTAAAGTGTAATATATGTATTTCCACAAATAATAGCAGTATGAGTTATTTTGTCATAGAGAGAATTCGGAACTTTTTTTTATGGTTTACGATTTAATGGATCAAGACGTAAAAAGTTTGTAACCGTAATAGGTTTATGAGGCCAGATGTGTAATAGGTCAGACCAGAATCTTAGAGAGGACATTTGTAAATATTGATGCATGATAAGAAACCTTGATTTTTTTTGTGTGCGGTTGAGGTCTTTCATAACATGTATCCATTCTTTTTGGAATATGAAGAAGTGTCACAATCTAAGAGAGAGAGTGACAAAGATGCTCTTCCAAAGGGATAGGAAGCCAGTTTAAGCTTAACGAGAAAATTTTAGTCTCATTCATGTTACCTTTCAAACATGATGCGAAATATTCCTGCAAATCTATAAAATATTAAAAATGTCCATCTTCCTCACTGTAAACAGCTTGTTCTCTAGCAAAATGAAAAATGAAGTATCTCAGCGCGCAAATAAAACGGCAATAATGAGGCTAATCGAAATTAGCCTTAAATTGTAGTTTCTATTTTCTAAGAACATAGCAGTTTGGAATTTATCTGAATGTGCAAATAATTTCGAAAGAACATCCAATTAGAAGGATATCAAGCGATATAAGAAAAAACTCCAACAGAAAATGAATCTTATGAGGCTTATTCTCATTATTGTAATTCTCTGCGCGCTGCTCTCTCCAGCTGCATCTCAAGGAATGCAGCGCTCTAGCACTAATAAAACGGCAGCAGCATCAGGTTCCTCAGATAAAACATCAAATGATTCTAAATTTAAAAACACCAGTGACAAAGACAAGCCAACTGGACCGGATCATGAAAGCATAGAATTTAAGCTTTCCTACTTCGAGAGTCCTATCATCGAGATTTTATTTTGCGGTGATTCACAGAATAAATTATTGGCATTAACTGCTGCTGGATATCTCTACAGATCAGAGCATCACGGATTCGAATGGCAGAATATCACCAAAGAAATTGCGAAATTGCCCAATCATGGAAAAAACCCTGATGTAGGGTTAGAGCAAATCATTCAGAATCCTGTGGATACCCACGTGGTGTTGTTGATGGGAGACGACGGACAGAACTATGTCACTGAGGATTGCGGCGTCTCCATCAGGAAGTTTGAGACTGAAAAGAAATTCCATCAATTTCAGTTCCATCCTATGAATAGAGATTGGCTGCTGGCAGCAACTTGGACAAGCTGCGCACCTGATGATGATCCTGACGATTGCAGCCATTACAAAGAACTCTACGTCTCGAAAGACCTCGGTAAAACGTGGCAATTCGTTGAAGAATATATCTTGCAATTTTCCTGGGGTATGGAAGGCGTATACCAACTGTTCACCGTTCCTGAACAGAGGATTATCATTGCTCACATCACCAAGAAAGAGGGCCATCAGGTTCATGAAGAATGGGTTAAAGATGCTGAAATTGCGCTGAGTGACGATCTCTTTAAAACTCAGAAAACGCTGGTCTCAGGTGGAAACAAATTCTTAATCTCGGACCATTTCATGTTCGTTGTGCAAGTCGTGGATGCCGATGCCGAGGAAATTAGGTTATTGGTGTCTGATGCTAGAGTAGCGGCGTACAAATTTTCTCCCATAGAGCTGCCAACCAGAAAGAAGAAGCTCAAAGAGCACGCATATTCGCTCCTTGCGTGGGGAGAAGACCGCGTTTATTTGCATGTAGACCATGAGGGTCCAAATTCGAAGTTCGGCACTCTTTACATTTCAGATTCTACTGGCATGAGATTTACCAAATCTCTCAGCAACCATGTAAGAGCTCCCAGCGACGAGTCAGATTTCGTTAAAGTAGATGGTTTGAATGGGATCTATATTGCAAATGTTTACAGCGAAGAGGCGGTAAAACTCGCTAGAAAAGAAGGCTGGCTGACAAGGAAGAGCTTTGATGAAATTCCCGTTGAAAAGAGTCGAGCAAAGCCATCAGGGAAGACGAAGTCTGGAGTCGCTGCCTCACGCAACGACGATGAAAAAGACGAAGAGATTGAGAAAAACTTGGACAATCATATTGAGTCTCTCATAACGTTCAATAGAGGAAGCACTTGGCAGAAAATCCAGCCTCCAAAAAAAGACTCCCAGTCAAATCCAATCGATTGTGAGGATGAGTGCTCGCTGCATCTGGTAGGGCTCAGTTCAGGGGAGTATCCTCCTCCATACAGCTCAGGAAACTCTTTGGGTATTATTCTAGCAGTTGGAAATGTAGGAGAATCACTTTCAACTAGGCACGATGAGCTCAATACTTATTTTTCAAGAGACGGAGGTCTCACTTGGTTTGAGATCATTAAAGGCCCTCATATATACGAAATTGGAGACCATGGCGCTATTATTGTCGTCGCTCCTCAAGATAAAGCTACTAAATGGATTTTCTACACTTGGAATGAGGGCATGGAATGGAATAAACTCCAGATATCCGAGACACCTATTGAAATTTCCAATATTGTGATCGAGCCAAATAACACTGCGCAACAGTTTGTTGTGCTCGGAACAACAACAATCTCTGGTGAGAAAGGAAAGAGCGAAGTGAGGAAAGGAGTTGCTGTAGCGATTGACTTTTCTTCAATGCATGAAAGGGAATGTCAAGGCTATTATGAAGCCTTTACAAAGCCTGAAGGCACAGACTATGAATGGTTCACTCCCAATGGAAAAATTACTCCAGACTGCTTATTGGGAGTCAAAACAACATACATCCGTCGAAAACGAGATGCACAATGCTACAATCCTAATAGTTTTGAGTTTATGTCTAACTATGAGGCGTGCGCTTGTACTGAAGAAGACTGGGAATGTGACTTTGGATATGAGAGAGATTCCAGAGGACTCTGTATAAAGTCGAAAAAACAAAACGAGTCGGATGTAAACCAGGCCCTTCCACCCGAAGATTGCAAAGATTATTATTATATTACTCAGGGTTATCGGAAAATTCTTGGAGATTATTGCGTCGGAGGTGTTGACCATTCGCCAATAAAGCACGCTTGTCCTGGGAAAATATTGACAAAACAGACCGTTTTTCTCGCTGTTGTCGTCCTGATTGGAGTGCTTGCCTGGCTGGCATTCGGAGCAAAAATTCGGGAGTTTATTTCAAAAAAGTTTGTGAAAGGAGGAGGAGGCATTCGAAGAAATTTCCAACAGATGAAAAAGTTACCTCACCAACAGGGCGAAGACGATGAGGCCGACACTCGAATTAAGTTTGAAGAGTCTGATGGCGCAAGAAGAACGATGGGAACTCAACACTTATAACCCCAAATCTAAAACCTATACTATCATTAATTTATGAGTGCTGATGATAACGATGTAAAAATGAACTAAAGAACGACTTTTCTAAAGAAAAAAATTGTTCTTTTTTTGATTCATCTTATCACTTGGATCTCTGATATGCATGCTAGTAAGAATGTGAAACTAAAATAAAAATATCTGAAATTTGGGGGAAATCCTATAAAATCATTACTTTTGATAAGAATTGTTTAATATCTATTTAGAGAGTTTAGATAAGACTTCTTCAACTTTTGCGTTTAACCAATCATAAAACACTTTTTTATCAGGATGTTGCATTGCCTTTTCCCAAGGCGTGCCTTCAAGGACTTGAGCCTTTTTAAGCATGCGCTCAATAAGCATGGTAGTTGTCTTTCTCACTAACCAGTTAAGGACCCTTGAAGGTAGGAAAGTAATTTTAGGATCAACATTCGCAATACCAAGCATTTCACAGCGGTTACGACCCAATGGCTTAATCTTGAAGCAAGCGAATTTCATTTCCATTTTCACGTTTTTCGTCGTTTTGCTTGCATCAACCTGATGTCTTTTCATCAACTCAGGGTTTGTATCAAGACTCTTTGCCAAGATCATAATAGAGCCATCCTCTACAGAATAATCCACTCCAATACCATAAAGGAAAGCATCTCTGTCTGCTAGAGGTGGAGGGAGCGACGTCTTTATATATACTACTTTGGACGCTCTATGGATACTTTTCAACTGCTCTGACTGAGTTAAGAATGGAACCCATTCACTATAGAGATCAATTTCATAGAGCAGAGCCAGGACGTTGAGCAGAGGGATATCCAAGATAGCCTCAAACCTGAGCGAAATGAGAGCAGTTCTGGGTATCATCTTATATTTTGTGGTCAGATCCTTTCCAATGGACTCCGTAGTCCAGCCTTCATGATCATCAAACATGTCCAGACCAGTCTTTGCGAATTCATAGTCACTACGGCAATCTTGGAATAAAAGTTTATTCTCCTCCTGGAGTACTGAAAGACATTTCTGACTTGCGGAAGAGAGACTCTTCTGTGACTGAGCTACTTTTTCCTCGAATTCGACGAGATGCTTGTAAGCTTGCACAACACGGTGCCCTTCCCAGGCAGCTACGAGTTTTTCGTATATGCGTAAGCAATCCTGGAGCTCAGGCTCGTTGTCATGCTTTTCTGAGAGTGAGAGTATGACGTTAGATTTAATATCATCAGGTAATTGGAGAGAAATCCCTTCATCTTTAATGATTGTTCCTCCAGTGTAGGAAGTTGGACCGTCATCGATCTCATTTAGCTTGAATTCTTCCTGTTTTGTGCAAATTGTAGTATCAGAGTTTGTGATCATTTAGTAAGTTAAGTAATTGGCAAAATATTTAAGAGTGCTCAAGTCTTGTTAAATAGGAGGGAAGTTAGCTTTTTAAGCGTTGCTTAATTAACACTCCTAACAAAACATTATCGTGTTAATATAGGTCTTTTCGCTGATATAAAGCAATGAGAAAAAAAAATTAACTCTCATAAGAGACGCCCGAATTTCGTATTTTCACTTCAGAGGCTGAAAATTTAGTGTTAGCTTTGTATTTTTGAGAGAGGTTGAGATTATTGAAAGTAATCTCTATCATATCATGTACTCAAAGCCCATAGTTTACAGATAATATCGAGAAATTGATCGTCATGGCCTGAAAATACGCAATCAATGAATATGGCTTTGTTTTCAAAAATCGGAGAAGTTGGATTTCTTAATTATTCTGACAGGCATGGAAGACTTATTTTGGAATAATTAAAACTGAGATTAACTCAATCATTAAAGTCAGTGTAGCATTTATGATTAGACAATGCCATAATCGCTTCACAGAGCTTATAACAGTGAAACAATTTCAAAATTTTAGGGCTATGGGTGGTTTTTTTTTTCATCTTCTTAGATGTTACATTAGACTTTTACTCTTTCACCAACGCAACTGAATATTTGCCTAACAAACACAATCGGTTCATAATATTAAAGCCAGCTTTTTTCCTCTTTACTTGAATCCATCAGTTATTCATTTGAGTCCAGAACAAATTATCGCGGGAAAAAAAAAAGTTGTGTATCTAGCTCGCAACAGCATTTTGATACTAAATGTCACAGACTATTTGCAGCTAGGACCGAACGTCTAACTTGTTATTCCAGTTGGAACTAATTTAGGCTAACCACTCTATAAATACCCAATTTTAAAGGCAACTGAGAATAAAAATGTGTTCTAACTTTTTATACGTTTTAATTCTGTAATTCTTAGTTCGCTGAGCATGTTTAAAAGTTTGAACGCGATTTTCAGTGCTGGAGAACCTCAGTTCCGCCAGCGCCATCGAAAATATACCCACTCAGCATTTGAACAGAGGATCCCATTCCTCAAACTTTGGGTTGTTTTCTATGGAATTACTTCAATAATTCAAAAAATCGTCTCAGGCTCCCAATCTTCTGATATAATGGGCTTATCTGTGATAGCCACAGTGATTTGGTGCGTAGCTGTGCTTTTCATTTCAATCCTACAAATGCTATGTTTGCGACGCAGAAATAACACCTATACAAACTATTTACTCTGGGAAGGGCTTGCCTTCGTTAGCTGTATGGGCAGGATTATCGGGACAACGTACGAGTACTCATACTCTCAGAACCAGCTTTATCCGATTGAAGAGAGCATACCGATTTTCTTGGAAATTTCAAATTACATGATTCTTACGCTAAAACCCTTCACAAGGTGCGTTTTTCTTCTCATTGCTAACCTTGTATACATCGCAACACATGGGAATGCCTTGCATTTGGATGAGAGTCTGAGAGATTTTAACATTTTTTACAGTTCAGTCACTCTCAACATCAGTTTTCTGATTCTGAGCTATTCTCTCACTCGGCTCGAAAAAAATTTTTTTGGCAACCTCCGAGACCTCCAAGACCAAAATTTGATCTTAACCACAATTATGAAGGCTCTGCCGCAAGGAATAGCCATCCTGGACAAAGACTGTAAATTTAAATTCACAAACTCGGTTTTCTGCAGCATGTTTGACGAACAAGAAATGCTCGATCAGGCAGTGCGAGAAGTCACGATGAGATCCAAAATTGCAAATCCAGAAAGAGCTGTCAACTCTAAAAATGACGGATATCTTCCTGATACTCCTCCAAATAATCATTACGACACAGTAGTAAGTCCTCAGGCCAATTCGAACTTTTCAAATTTTTCAAACTTTTCCTCAGCTCGAGCATTGTTATCAAAACATGGTCTGGTTTCAAGATTGGCATCCAAAGCGAATTCAATCAATATACCTGCAGCTAACTCTAATAATATCAGCACTTTCAGAAGCCTTATGGATGAAAGCTTGCAACCTAATGGAATCGGTAGTCGAGAGCCAGGTCTTGCAAATTCGATCTTTTCCTCGAATAATACAGATCTGATGAATGGGCAATCCCCCGTGGCAAGCCAAATGATAGCCTATAATAATCTGAGCACGGGACAATTACCTATCATTATTGAAAAAAGCCCTTTAGCCGAAGAGAAAAAAAGCTCCTCCAGTTCCTCTGATTCAAAAATCCCCCAAGAAGAATCTTCTGTAAGCAATTTGAAAAATCTTCGGAGTCTTTTCAATATGGTGGCTTCAAGAGAACTGGAGAACAGCGAAGAGTCTCCAGAAACACTAATATTTGACTCAAAGTTCAAGGATAGATGCATCGAAATTCGAGTCACGAGAGCGTCTCATCAGAATGAAGAAGTGATCATCGCAATCTTCACGGATATTACAGACCAGAAGCAAATCAGCCAATTGAATGATAGAAATGAATTCAAGGATAATTTGCTAGCTTCTTTTTCTCATGAGCTCAAAACGCCTCTGAATAGCTCTTTGCTACTTTTGAATAATGTTATGAGTTCCTTATCTCCAACGAACGAGCTGCTTCCTTCCTTGCAGAGTGCTTATACGAGCCAGAAGAGATTGGATATCATCATAGACGGGATCCTTGACGTTTCGCTTTTAAATTCAAATCGGTTTAGACTGAACATTGAACCTTTCACCATAGATTCAATTTTAAGAGAGCTCGATGATTTAATTGGCTCTGTCGCCAGGAAGAAAGGGCTTGTGTATACAACCAACGTGAAAGGGAACTCAAAGATGCAGTTGCGGTCAGATCCTCGAAGATTTGTGCAAGTGCTATTTAATCTCCTCGATAACGCTATCAAATTCACATTTAGCGGGCAGATTAAACTCTCAATTAAGCAAGATCCTTTGAAAACTCGATTCATTAAGGTTAAAATAAAGGATACTGGAGTCGGTATGAGCGCAAAGCAACAGGAGAAACTTCGTGAGACCCTCCAGAACGACAAGATAGGTTATAAATTGACCCCGAATTCGACGGGAGGGGGCCTGGGGTTGTATATCAGCAATTTGATTTCCGGAAAACTCGGAAGAAATTTGAGGTTCGCTTCAGTGCAAGGACGTGGTTCTGCTTTTGAATTCTGTATAAAAAATTTCGAGCCCGTCTTGAAAAGCAACGAGATCACGAGTCTCCAAGAAAGCAAGCTTTTGGATCCATCTATTTATATAAAAGAGCACCCTGAAACTGTGTTTACTGAAATGGGCAGCATCTTCGAGGAAGATGTACCAAGACAGGACATCAGCGAATTCAATAACAAGCTTGAAAACTTCACGCTAATGCTCGTTGAAAATAACTCCGGCAAAAGAGTTGGACCAAAGCAAGATCCATCAGAATCACCACGATTGATTAGGACGCTTCCTCGTGCCTGCAGTCACCCTGAAATTTTGATTGCTGATGATGATGCATTTAACGTGATTTCTTTAAGCAATGTGATATCGAAACTAGGATATTCGTGCGCAAAGTCATATAATGGGGAAGCAGCTCTCAAAATTTTCAAAAATTTCTGGGAGAATGAGTATATCAAATGTCAGGGTCCTTGCAGTGGTTTTAAATTGGTGCTTTTAGATTGCAATATGCCCAAGATGGATGGATTCGAGTGCATGCAAAGAATGAGAGTGCTAATGGATGAGGGAAAGGCAAAGAGAGTGCCGATAATAGCTTGCACTTCCTTCGTGAATCCTGAAGAGAAAGATCGATGTTTAAGCATGGGGTTTGATCATTTTTTGAGCAAGCCTCTTGATGTAAATAAACTCTCTGACTTGTTTGAAAAATATCTCAAATCGGTCATTCCAAGGGTCCGAACGACAACAAGTATTAATTTCGAACACCTTTAGAAAAGTTATATAAAACGATTCTCTGAAGTTATATTCAGAGGTTTAAGCTATCAAAAAAGGAGAAAACCTGCATTTTCATCGTTCTATTTTACAGAAGTCTAACAATTTCATGTAAAAAAACAAACAAACCAAGTTTAATTTTTTTAATGAAAATATTAAATGGGAAGAACCAAAAACGCTTTTGAGCTTACTCGCAAGCCTTCCAGGTCATTCATCATAGATAAGCATATATTCGAACTTTCTTTGATATATTCAAAGAGAACTTGGACCTATTCGAAGACCTTGCACTCTATTATGTAATTAATAATCATTTCACTATCTCATTGTAACTCGCATCTGGATCGAGTTTCAAATTTTTCTATATTATCTAGTCTTTCTCGAATTTTGTATGATTGGTATTAAATTTTGCTTTAGCTAGATAAAGCAAGACAATTATTATTTAAAAAATAGATATAAAATTTCGCTGGAGGAAATGAGCTAATCCAAAGATTGCTCATTTAAGATCTTCTTTGATATGATGTTAATATTTTCGATCATAATGCTCAGTCTAGAAACCCTTCTTGATTGTAATAGTCTGCTATTTATATTATTGCAAGAAGCTTAAATGTAAAGAAAGTAGATGCTCTCCAAATTTTTTACCTCTATCAATGAGCTCTATGATAAATATTTAATCATCCTCATTTTATTAATGACTCAGCAATAGATTGAGAGAACGACATTTCAGACCTTTATAGAATGAAATCATTACTTGCGCATCATATTGATGAGAGTTTAATTTTCAGTTTGAATCGCAGAATTGTTACCTTTTTAAGGTTTCAACAAACGGCATGTCTCTATGTTCCATATTTTAAAATTATTTTTTAAAATTTTTAGAATATTTTTCTCTCTTCCATTTTAGTTCCAACCAAATGCTTTCAAGAGCCTTACTTAATGCAGGAGAAAATTATCAGGGACAGTTTGAATCAGTAAACACCTATCTGCAGACTTAAAAGTCGAGTTCAAGACGAATAAAAACATGAAAAAGTTACATGCAAAGAATTAAATAAATCCATAACGGCTACGGAGATATTAGAGAGAGAGAAAAAAAAATCAAAATAAAAACCAGTGAGTAGAACTCACTGACAAGTGCTTGAGGGTGATCCATTTGCTTTCCCTCAGTTGCTACTACCACACGTGCATTGGGCTGCAATATACCCGCAAATAGCGCATCCCAGACAACAACCCTCGCAAACTGAACAATTTTCATTGGGAATACTCTCCTCTGAATAACTTTCGACACTTGGATCATCCTTTTGATCTTTTGCACAACAAAGAGATAGGATCCACAACGGAAAGCAAAAAATCATACAAAAAATAGTGCAAAATTTCTTTACTCTGCTCACTGGCTTTTGGTTTTTCTTCTTGGCCTCAGTAGCTTTATTCTTAATGTCAATTACATGGGAGTCATGGGTTTCGACGATTGCTTGAGTTGTTTGGAATGCTCTAGAGGATATTTGTGTCGATAACATTTTGTTATCAGTGGTTGTAAGGTCAATAGAAGTTGTGTTTCCTAGATGAAGTTGACTCGTTTTTATTTTTAAGTCCGATTCCTCGTCTACTTCTCCTTTCTTTTTCCAGGAAGTTAACTGTTGTGAGCCACTTTCTGTGTTAGATTTTCGCTCTCTGTTCTCGCAAGAAATATTCATTTGAATTTCAGCATCTTGAGAATTGTGCTCTTCACTATTTTCTTTGGGGGCCTTCCCCACTACTAAGGTATTAGTTTCAGCTTGTTTGCTTTGGGCATCCTTAATGTCGTTTTCAGCAGGTAAACTGTCTTGTTTTTGCATTAGAATCGGCAGAGAATTAAATCCTGAGATAAATTTGTTGATTATAAAATTTTTGAGGCTTGCTGTTTTGTCCTTTGAAAAGTAAAAACCATCTAATATTCTTAATCAAATAATAATTTAAATTATTACTTTACTGACAAGTCAAAAAGGGAGAGATACAACAGTACGTATTATCAAAAAAGATAAAACAAAAAAATCGATTTTAATGAGGTGGCAATCAAAGTACAGGATTTTTCTGTAAAATACAGCAACTCGCTATCTAACTCTTTAAGGAGTTGATTTGGGTTTGAAGAAAATCGATATTCGGGCTCGAAATGTATTCATGAGAGAGCCAAAACCCTTCCGGTAACTGAATTTGGCGCTACATAGAATCGACTATCTGATACTTGCCTTGAAAGTTCGAATCTTCACTGGGAGAAAATCTGATGATTACTGTTGTCAGAATGAGTCAGTAAGTATGAAATGACCCTACTGATTTGCAGGCAAGGCAATAAATAAGTTTGATTCACTTTCTCTTCAAAAATCATAGTATCACCATTTGCAGCTCTAAAAACAAGCAAAATGCAAATTTTGGCAAGCCAGAACCAACCTCTTACGGTAGCATTTCTGATCATTTTATTTCGTTCAATTGAAGGTAATTTTGAATTGTTCATATTTCAGATGGATACTGCGCTCATTAGGCAGCCCCTAATTAGAGCTAGAATGTTGTTATCTTCCCAGACCAAACCAAAATGGGCCAAGTGCAATTTTTTGAGATGATTCCAAATTCTTTTGGTGATCGATAATTAACTGTAATTTGATTGTTATGAATATAAATTTTGTTTAGAAATAATTGAGAATATGGGAATCGTGAACTGCAAACGCAAGGATGCTGACCCTAGTGATAAGACCATCAATGCTCACGATCCCTGCCAACAAAATAATGGATTGCGTGTGACCATCCATAGCATAAAAGACTACGTGCCTGATCATCCTTTCCGGATTACATGCTCTGTTACCGAAGAGGGAATCATCATCCTGGACGAGGAAGGATTCAAATGCTCATTCAATACTACTGTGCACCAATCCTCAAAGCAGAGTAACGCAAGCAGTATTACAAGCATCGACTCCCTGCCAAAGAGCATAACTCCATCAAATAGCATCATCATCAACGAATCCGCGCATTTCACAAGGAACCTTCATTGGATATTAAAGAATCAGAATGTCAAACGAAATTTGTATCTATCTTTTCAAATATTTCAGAAAAAAGATCGGAAAAAAACAGAAGGTAGTCTTGAGGACCTCGGAGCTACTCTGGACTTCGGAGAAATGGTATCGCTCCCTACGCTACCGAATAGCAAGAGTGAAGAGCCATCGAAACCTAAATTAATTGCTTGGATTCTTTTCAAACTTAACACAGCTGACAATAGTATCGTGGGCGGCAGGTTCACATCAAGAATGATAAAGCCTCCGTTTATAAGACCCCCAGTGAAGAAAGGCACGATGCTGACTCCAGCAGATATGAGAATAGAATTTTCTGTTGAATGATATTATTTACAAACCAATTAAGCAACCAGGCTACTACTATTCGATTACATTTAATACATATTCATTTATGATTATATCTATCAGCCTCCTCTTTAATAATAATGACTTTACACTCTAATACTGCTATCCGCTTCATCTCATTGAATGTTCAATCCAACCTCTTTTAAAGCTTTAGCAATCAGTGCTCTTTGTTTTGGGTAGTAATTATCGACTCTCTCCCAATCTACGTCGTCAATGGTTGCGATTTTATTAAAGCCAAATAAACTCAGATGCCTATAACATCAGGAAATTTAAGTTTTTATCGAAGTTTCAGTCAAAAGATATAGTTACTTCATCTTTTGGTAATAATTTGGAGTCAGTCTTCTCGTATTCCCCGAAATAATGAAGTGGTGTGATCCGTTCTTTTCTAGCACAATGTCTGGTTCTATAAAAAAATCAACTTCGTAAGGTCCTATTTGTTTAAGTCTGTGAACTTTCAGGCCGGGTATGCTTTCCAAAACTTTTAATATGATACCTTCGGCATGAGATATCTTTGGATTGAAAGTGGGTTTGTACACATACAGATTGATCCCATTGCCGCCCCTTGAAACATAACTAGGCTGACTCATATTGATTTTCTGAGGTCCATATCCTGTCGATATTATCCAAAGTGCTACTTTGTAATGATGATAGCAAATTTCGAAAAGATCTTCGTAGCGAGATCCTTTGATGGCTTTACGCAAAAGGTCTTCATTAATATTATTGCCTGAGTCTTGAGAATCAATATTCGTAACGGTATGGATCGCAATTTCAGGGAACATATTTAGAATTGCTTGGCAGATATGAAAACAGTTCTTGAGGTTATAGGAGAACATGGTCTGCTTCGCAATGTTTGCAAAAAATCCACGAATGAAGAAAGTTTTTATTTCATTGTATCTCTCGGGACTCATAGTATTTTTGATGTCGAAGCTGACTATCCAAGCCATTCGTAGCATCCCATCATGTATTATTTCGCTTTTTTGTGCATAGATTTCCTCGAGCATTATCGTCTCGAACTCAGGGTCTTCGAAGCCGACCCTTCTGAATGCTGTTATCAATGAAAGGAGTTTTTTCACTGTGATTGGGAATTTGCGCAAATTTTCCCCAGAGTTGAATTTTGCGTACTCGAGAAATTTCTCATAAAGCTGAGTGTCGAGGATATTTACGTTCGATGCTGCTATTATCAGCTCAGGCCATTGATTGGAGAAGAAAACAGAATGCGAATTCCATAATTGCGCTGGATTATTAATTGCTTCTTGCAATGGGCTGCGTTTTTTCACTTCATTGAGAAGTGTAGTAGCAGCTCTAAAACATTTCTGAGCCTCGACATTTCTGTATGTAGTCAACCCATAGAAGATGATAAAAGTGCAGAGATCATCAAAAGACAGTTCGTTTAGGTTTATTTTAAAAATAGTGAGGTAAATTTCGTCAAAATCCTGACGGGTGATTGGGTACCTCGAAGATGCTTTGGATAAAGCATTTTGGATGATGTTTCTTTGTTGAGGCTGCTTTTTTGGTTCTGCGTCTCCGATTTTCCTTTGAAAATTCGATTTGGGAGATGTACTGATGAAAAAAACTGGTCCTGAGTGCAGGATAGGTTGTTTATATAATGAATGTGAGAGCATGGACCTCAATCCACGCCAAAGTTGCTGTTGTTGTTTCGAGAGCATTTAATTGTCAAATTGAATAAAATTTCAATAAAAGGTTTCACGGCTATCAAATCGCCATCAGCAGTTCAGAGTCGATATAGTCTTTTTATTGAATTCAGAGCGAAAATGCTCGGGATCAACGCTGGATTGAACCTCTTGAGAATGTTTTTTGCATGGCCTCAAAAAATCACTTTCTGAGGACCCAATTGCAAGAATTGCAAGATGGCATGATGCAATCTGCAATGTTTTAGTCTCTCTTGGACCTTTATTAGGATCTTGCATAATTGGTATTGCTTAGGAAAGAACATTTTGTACAACACACACATACGCAGTGCAGTGGGAGTTTCCAGATATTTTCCCTTGTAGATACGTACATACAAATTTTAAGAAGCCATACTGAAAATTGAAACTAATGTTAACCTATGGGCAATATTCTCCTAAAATTCTTTCGACTAGAAAAACGATTTTAAATTTGATTTTGCGACTCCTCCTTAACTTCGGGATTTTCTGAGACTGAAGGGGCCTTAAGTTTCTTGTAGGCGAATAATTTCGCTGATCTAGACCTCACGTTCTCTTGAATTTCTTGCTTTGATGGTCTCAGCTTTTGCTCTAGTATTTTCAAATTGTGAGCCTTCCTCTATATATATATTAATATAAATCAGCGATCGTATTATTTATTAAGATAAATAACGCACCTGTGACTTGATTGCGTCCATAACTACATTTTCTTCTAGTGAATGGAACGTGATGAAAAGTCCAATCCCATCATCTGCTATATTTTTTACAGCAACCTTCATGAGTTCTTCCATATTGTTTAATTCGTTATTCACAGCGATCCTTAAAGCTTGGAACACTCGTGTGACAGTTTTTCTTTTAGACTCTCTATTGGCGCTCATTTTTGTAAAAATCAAACTACTGAGATCTGTCGTTGTCTGGAACTTCTTTTTCTGTCGCTCTTTTACAATCAATTTCGCAACTACCTCGCTTGCGGGTTCTTCACCGTATTTCTGAAATAATATTGCTAATTCTAAGGCGCTAGCTTCGTTCACCTAGCTCAGTAAATATCTGTTCATCAATCTTCAATAAAACAATTTTTACCACATCTGCTGCTGATTTAGGTGAATTGACCTTATCATAACGCATATCTAGTACTCCTTCATCTTTGTTTGAGAAGCCCCAGTCTGGGTTGTCAACGTGCAAACTGTATTAGATTAAATCATGAAAACAAGTAATTGATTTTGCTGACCTGCTAAATCCAAAATCTGCAAGAATGCAATTATATTTTGCATTTTCAGGGATTGCGTCTCCGAATCTGCTTTTGAGATCGAGAGAGAATTTTTCTAAGTCCCTGTAGTTTCCTCTTTGGAAAGACAGTCTATCGCGGTCATAGGGTTTCATTTTCGGGACAACATTATCTTGAACGTATTTTATCATTCTTTCATCTGCATCAACTCCAAGTCTAAAACAGCGTTACCAAAGCGCATTGGATATCAGTGGCAAGTCAATGAATTTGATAAAAATACATGTGTAAAAAAGGAAATTTTTCAATCAGACGTTTTGAATGTCCAGCAGTTCCCAGGGTACAATCAAACATCAATTTATTTGCTTTAACGGATCCAATATCTTCAAGAGGAATTCCTTTGAACACATGCTCGGCTATTAATTCTTCAATTTCCTTGTACATCACAGGATAATGATCAACAATTTCGCCTTCAAAGCTCATTTTTTGTTTCTTATCATCTAAATCAAGATTGATTTTGGAGCTCAAACCCTCTTTTTTGAGAAACTGGAATAGATGACGCTTGAAATGATTATGAAGCATGGAAAACGAATTAAGACCAAAGCAATAAAATCTTTTGCTTATCAAACTCGCTGAAAAACTAATAAATTAAAATTAATCTAAGATGATAAATGATCAGAAAGCAATGCTTGAAAGTGCTGAATAAGGCAGGCTTATTAAAAAAATCTAATAACAACAAACGAGCATACTGGCATTACAAAAAGAGATGCATTTCCTTGCTCCTGCTGACAGAAATAAAGGGTCAAAGTTTGTATCAACCCACCCCTTATACATTGGTATGAAATATCTACAACAAGCTTCTCTTAGTAAAAATGATTACCATTAATGGTATCGGAATACAATGAATGACTCATTTAAAGAAATTCATTTTCGTCTTTAATGATCTCTCATCTCGTTCTCTTAAAATATTAGTATACTGATTCATTATCTCGCTATTTCCTAGCTTGCGAGCAAGCCGCACAACCGCTTCTACGGAGCGATAATAGTCTTTGTGCGTGTTGCCAACCACGCCATGTTTTATTTTGACGCATTCTAAATGTACACCAAGCGCCTGATCCAACTGGCCTGACGATTCATAAATCGAACCCATCATTTGCAAAGTCAGCGCGTACTCCAATGACTGCTCTCCAAAGGTCTGCGCCTTAAATTGGGCTATTTGCCTCTGAATTTCAAGAGCTCTGGTGAAATCTCCTTTGTTTTCATAGACCACAGAAACCTTATTCAGGTAAGGGATCGAGTCTGCCACATTAGTTTTGACACTGATAATTCTTTCATAGCTCTGAATTGCCTTGTCATAGTTTGAAGTATCTCTATAATGTTCCGCAAGCGCATCAAGAATATCGAGGAATTCGTTGTCATCAACCTGATCCAGAACCATACTCATTGTAAAAACTTTTTCATAGAGCTCCGAGGCCTTTTCAAGGTTTTCTTGTAATTTGTAAATTTCAGCAAGCCGTACCAACAGCTCAATGTAGTCTATACTATAGATTGCGTCCTGTTGCTCGAAGATCTCTTTGGATTTCATCCCTTCTTCTAAGCCTCTATCATACTCACCTAGTTCCTTTAAAATTAAAGCCTGTATGCCAAGGCTTTGTGCATATTCCATCGAGCCGGGTCCGCTATATTTCTTCCTCAATTCTATAGCCTGCTGACTCAACTTATGCGCAGTTTCGAAATCTCGTAAGGCAATGAGGATTTCTACATGGTTGTCCAATGCCCTGAGATACGCAGGGTGACCCTCACCGTAAATTCTGCCGAGAGTATTAGTAGTGTGCTCTGTCGCTTGTACAGCTTTCTCAATGTATCCTTTCTCTTTGTATAGCAACGCAATGTTATTTAGCGTACTTACATAGGAAGGATGATCCACACCAAGCAATTTTTTCTTGTAATCGAGGGCTTTTTCAAGATAAGTGATTGCAATTTCAGTTTGTCCTAGATCTCTGTAGCAATTTCCCATATGGTTGTAGCAATTCGCTTCCTGTATTCGTTCATAATTTGAGACGTTCTGCTGCATATCAAGCACTTTGAGCGCTTTTTGGTATTCATTCAGAGCTTCTTTAAATTTGCATAGTAAGTGGTACACCTTCCCGTAGGAGATGCCTAGTTTAAGCAAATTTGCTCTATCATTTGGTAAGTCAGGGATTATTGGAGTCTTGATAGTAAAAGAAAAAGAGAGGGGATTAACCAAGGCTATCTTTTCCAAAATCGTTTGGTAAGTAATTCTTGAGCTAGGTGAGGGGTCAATCATGCCTTCAATCAGCTCAGCTAATAAGTTCATTTTTTTTTCTCTCAGCGTAGCTATCATGAAGGGAAATTGATTTTTCATTGACACTGTCAGATGCGGAATTAGCAAGGCAAATTTGAGAGCAATCACTCCCAATGAATAGATCAGGTGGGAGTGTGGCTTACCAAAACTAAGTGCGACTTTATGATGAAGGCTTTTAAATATCTCCGGCGCTGAGCAGACGATGGCTTCCTCTTGATGCGGATCCAGAGACGATGATGAAGTATTTTCAATGTCAGCGACATTTATTGAAGAGATTGCCTGCTGAAAGAAATGATTGGTATCGTAATCTCCTATGCAAACTGTTTTCATGTCAGTACGTATGTGGACATGAGAATCCGAAAGATACTTGCAATCATGATTAAATTGGTTAGACTGAATGGCCTTTACCAGCTGCCAAATTACTAAAATTACATCGTCTTCTTGGATGACAACTTGATTTTTTGACAGATGCACAATGGCTGATTTCAGAGAGCATAGAGGCTTTTCACAAAAAATTATATAACGACTTTGTATTCCTGGTTGAGCAAAGTTCCCGCATTTAAAGACCTGAAGAGACTCTGGTCGAAAACCTGCTTCTTCAAGCATACACACTTTTTTTTGATCGTCTATGTGCAATTTACTTTCATACAACCGAAGCATGTAGGCTTTAAGACCTATATCGGGGGCTTGTAATGTACAATCAAAGACCTTCAATTCCTCTGTTGAAGACATCACACCAGCAATGCTGAAGCCATCGAGTAAAAACTCGGTTTCTTTGAACCCAGCTAGGTTTTTTCTCGTCTCTGCTACCGCTTCAACCTTCTTGTAATCTTGATCAATTGGGATTGGCTCATTGTTCTTCTCCTCAATGATCTGTTTTTTCCGGACTTCAAGTACATCTTTTTGAGGCAGCGGCTTAACTTCTGTATCATTGGATCCGATGAAATCTGCCAGTTGATTGGTAAACTCTAGGTCTTCTTGCGTAAACTCATCTTTTTTTGAGGCACTGACAGTGTTGCCTGGAGTGGGATTGTATTTTCTAGGAGTAAATGATTGATCTTTGATGAAGTTTTGTAAGTTTGGATCGTTATTAATGTTTATATTGAGTAGTGAG